>PDWJ01000503.1_pt1 | contig 57388 bp, 34 predicted proteins | sample 1430881 | NCBI WGS metagenome assembly PDWJ01 (sample SAMN01162460, study PRJNA174530) | Oral metagenome, whole genome shotgun sequencing project. | biome: Marine environment; feature: Marine mammal; material: Swab sample of the gingival sulcus; isolation source: swab sample of gingival sulcus...
GATCCAGAATGCCAGCAAGAAATGGACAATGCCGATTCAGAACTGGTCTCTGACAATTTCACAATTAGCGATTTTTTTCGACGGAAGGCTTGATAAGGATCTGAGAATTTGAGATATATTTATTTTATGAGATTAAAGGGGTGGTGGCTGGACCCTCGGAAGCGTAATCCAGACTCTTCCGATGGGCAGTGTTTGAGGTGCCCATTCTCAGGCCTGGCTTACACTTCCGCTAGTTGGCGAGGCAGCTTCGGAAGCTTAACCATTGACACAGAATTCTGAATATTCCCAATTCTGTTTTTCAAAGAGCGAAACCAACTACACCCTATGAAGCACGCGAAACCCCTGATAAAACTTTTTTCCGCTGTGACGACAGGAAATTCTTATGCTCCTTGACCGGACACGATGGTACCTGCAGCCAGTATTTCTCTTTAGTTTTTCCGCTGTTTCCCTGGTGCTGTCCACTTTTATCTTCATCTACTGGTATATGGAGATCACGGCCATTGTAGAGGCCCTGATTCGCAGATTGAACCTGGACCCGGACCAGTTTATCGGCAACTGGGGATGGGAGCTGGTTACCCTTATGACCGTTCTTGCCGGTATTATCCTCACCGGCATGCTGTTGACTTTTCTTTTTTATCAGAAAACCCTTCAGCTCTACCGGCTTCAGCACAACTTCATCAGTAACTTCACCCATGAATTGAAAACCCCGGTGACCTCCCTTAAAATCTACCTTGAAACTTTTGCCAAGCACGAACTGAACCGGTCCGAGCGGGCGCGTTACACCGGATTCATGCTTAAGGATGTTTCCCGCCTGTCTGACACCATCAACAGCATTCTCAACCTGGCGCGCATCGAAAGCCAGTCCTATGGTGGGCAGAAAGTGGTCACGGATCTACATGCGTTCATTACTGCATTCAGAGAGACGAATGCCCATTTGTTCCGTAAAGCCCGCATTCATATTTCACCGCCGCCCGCCCCCCCTGTCCGGTACCCCATTCACCCGGTGCTCTTTGACATGCTGCTCATGAACCTTCTCACCAACGCGATGATTTACAATGATTCTCCTCAGCCGGAAATCCACATTTCGCTGGTGCGCGGCCGAAAACGGATCCGGCTAACAGTGGCCGACAACGGTAGGGGGTTTCCGCAAAAGGAGGCTGGTAATCTGTTTAAAAAGTTTTATCAGGTGGCACCGGATGCAGGCCGATCCGCACAGGGAAACGGCATCGGTCTGTATCTGGTTCAGAATATCGCCCGTATCCATAATGGCAGCATCAGCGCCGCAAGCGAAGCGCCAAGTAAGGGATCCCGGTTTACCCTGACCCTTCCCGAGCTACCGAAACCGGAGCTGGAAGCAGGATAAACCGGCCTGGTGGATTTATCGTTTAGAGATGAATTAAAAACCCTGAGGGTGCAGAGGGGATCATCCGCCTTCCCGCTGGCGGCAAGGGGGGCTCGTCATTTTGAGAAAGACGCCCGTCAGGATTGACAGCATCCACAAAGCTGTTGCATGCTTAACGCCAAAGAACCGACAACAGACTGCGGATACACAAGGATAAAATTTTAAAATGGCATCCCCGAAACGCATTCTTCTCATCGAAGACGAAACCCACATTGCCGAAGGCCTGCGCCTCAACCTCACCCTTCAGGGGTATCAGGTGCATATAGCCCATGACGGGGTCACCGGGCTTGCCGCGTGGAAAAGTTTTCAGCCGGATCTGATCGTTCTGGACATCATGCTGCCGTCCATCGACGGCCTGTCGGTCTTGAGAAATATCCGGCTGGAGGATGAACGGCTTCCCATCCTCATCTTGTCTGCCAGAAGTGAAACCGATGATCGCGTAAAAGGGCTTAAATTCGGCAGTGACGATTATCTTGCCAAACCCTTTGATCTGGAAGAGTTCCTCTTGCGCGTCAACCGGCTCCTGACCCGTGAAGACTGGATTCGCCAGGCAGAGCACCATATGCAGGCCGATAACGAAGACGCCCTGAAAGACGCGTTTTCTTTTGGCGACAATACCATTGATTTCAATACGGCGGTTGCCCGGTGCGAACAGGGGGAAATCCAGCTCACCGGGCAGGAGATCAAACTGCTTAAGCTGTTTATCAGCAACAGGGGGAAAGCCTTGTCCCGGTCCAAGCTGCTTGAAATCGGCTGGGGCTATACCAAGGGAATGACCACCCGCACGGTCGACAATTTCATTGTAAGGTTCCGAAAATACTTTGAACGGAACCCTAAGAAACCGGAATTTTTCATCAGCCGACGATCTGTGGGCTATATCTTCAATGATAAAGGACAACCCGGCGAGGGCGCAGCCGAGTCCAGTAAATCCTGATCCAATTATTTCCCCAGGGTCCGGATTTTGATCTCGTATTCTTCGATCAGCCTGTCTTTTTCCGCCTGACTGTCCTTTAAATCAGCCAGCAGATTCCGGAGCGTGAGCCGTTCTTCCTGAAGCTGTTGTTTTTCCTTTTTCAATGCTTCAAGCTCGCCGCCCATATCCGCGTGATCGCTTTTTACTTCCTCCAGCTGCTTTTCCAGTGCCTCAATTTCCATCCGGTGCCGGGTGGTCACCAGATCTACTTTAGCCTGATTTCCTTGCTCGGATCGCTTGAGAAAGTTAAACGCGCTCAGAAGGAAAAAAACCTCTGCAATCAGCGCCAGGGCCAACGCATAGGGAATACCGGTTTCCAGCCAGTGCGTCGCGATATAAATACAGGCAATCGCGGTGATAAGAATCATCCATTACTCCCCGTAAATGGCATTGAGAATGAAAAAAAATACGGCAGCAATAAAGGAAATAGCAAACAGGGGCAGGTGAACGATTTCCAGTATGATCTTCCGCAGCCAAGGGAATGCCAGTCCCTGAATCCAGGCGGTTACATCATCCGGAGCCATGTCGAAAATCGTGTAGTTTTTCCAAGCCAGTCCCGAATCCATCATGGTTTCAATGCCCTGAAAGAGTAAAAGAACCCCTCCAATCAAACAAAATAACACACCGATCTTTGTATGCATATTTTGTTGTCTCCCCAGTTTTTTGATCTCTTGTTCCGGCTTTATATCAGCGTCCGTTTTTTCGAGGTATGCGATACGCATAACTCCCCATGTAGCTGATAAAAAAACCGCCCAGTACCAAAATGGACCCCAGCGTAGATCTGAAATCCATAAAAAAGCCGACAATTACCGCGACGATTCCCGCACCCATTAATACTACGCCTCTGCGTCTTTTATTGGTTTTCATATCTGAATCACTAATGTTAAAATCTGAGTGTCTCCATACGCAGCCGTTATTTTATTATCCTTACGAATCTTTTTTATGAAAAGCAAGTTTTGATGTATGTGTGGGTCAGTGTACCAGAATCATGTGATTCTGCAATCGATTCTCATGCTGGCCAGCCCGATCGGCGTGATTCTCCTTGACAGGACGCATCCTGGTGATTAAAACAACAGCTTGTTATCTCACAATTGGGAGCGCTCTGATGAAAAGCAGCAGAACGGTCCCGATTTTTTTGAACGATTTAAGGTGGTTTTCCATGAAGTTTACCCATGCGATTACACGAACACCCTGCCCGGATTTCGGCAGGGGACTGACCACGTCAAACCTGGGAACACCGAATTACCAAAGCATGTGTGACCAGCACGAACACTATATCCAGCTGCTGGGATCTCTCGGTGTCAGCGTGGAAAACCTCCCTTACGAAGCCGATTTTCCAGATGCGCACTTTGTCGAGGATACGGCCGTCGTGACACCGGAGATAGCCATCATCACCCGGCCGGGTGCTGATGCACGAAAAGGCGAAACACCGACCATCGCGGCTGCCCTTAAAAAATATCGGGAGCTTTTACATATAAGTTCCCCTGGTACCGTGGACGGCGGAGACATCCTGTTGGTCGGCCGCCATGTTTTTATCGGTATCTCCGAGCGGACCAATGCCGACGGTGCCCGTCAGCTAACAGACATGCTATCTCCCTTCGGGTATACCTGCATCCCCGTACCCGTCGCCGCCGGACTGCATTTCAAGTCAAGCGTGAACATGCTCACAGACGACACCCTGCTCGTTACACAGGATTTTTCAGACCGGCCGGAGCTGAATGGATTTCGTATCCTGACCGTACCCGCCGGTGAGAATTACGCCGGCAATACGCTTGCGGTGAACGGCACCCTGATGGTGCCGGAAGGATATCCGAAAACACTGGCGCTGCTCAGATCCGAAGGATTCGAGACATGCACCATCGACACCGAGGAATCCAGAAAAATGGACGGCGGGCTCACCTGTCTGTCCCTGCGTTTCACGGCCTGACAATCAGGCCGGCGATACTGCGGTCGCCGGTGAGGGTAGCCAGCGTACCGTCATCCGCATCAGAGTGGGGGACGCCATGAATTTACTGAAAAACCGGTACAAGCATGAGGCTGTGGAAGTCCATTGCCCCAAATGCAAACGCAGTCAGATTGTCTATCTTCCGCAGGAAAAGATGCCGGTCTGTCCCACCTGCCGGAAAACCATGCTGATCAAGGAAATCCTTACCGAAGGCAAATACTGATCCTTCTGTTTGCCTCTGGCGAAGGCCAAGTCTTCATGCCGCATCGTTTTTAAAAACAGCGGCTTACGCTAATTTGTTCATAAAGGAGAAGGTTCATGAAAAAGTGGTTGTGCATCGTACTGGCTATCCTTCTGACCCCGACTTTCTGCCTGGCAGCGGACAGTGCGCTGGCTAAAAAGTCCACACTCGAGCAGATTCTTCAACGCAAAGAGTTGCGGGTTGGCTTGGACCCCGGATATCAGCCGTTTGAAATGGTTGATAAAAAAGGAAACTTTATCGGTTTTGACATTGACATTGCCAAAGAACTGGCCAAAGCCATGGGCGTCAAGCTGAAAATCGTGAATACCGACTTCGACGGTATCATTCCGGCCCTGCTCACCGACAAATTTGACATCATCCTCAGCGGTATGACCATCACCCAGGAACGCAACCTGCAAATCAACTTTGCCGATCCATACATCGTCGTGGGCCAGGCCATTATCCTTGCCGCCAAACACAAGGATACCGTCAAATCCTACAAAGATCTGAACTCTCCCAAATACACCGTTGCCTCCCGTATCGGGACCACCGGTGAAATGGCCACCAAGCGGATGATCCCCAAAGCCACATACAAGTCCTTTGACAAGGAAGCCGACGGTGCCATGGATGTGGTCAACGGCCAGGCTGACGCGTTTATCTACGATCTTCCGTTTCATGTGGTTTTCATGGCCCAGCACGGCACCGACGCCGTGGTGCTCCTGGATGAGCCGTTTACCTACGAACCGCTGGGCATCGGTATCAAAAAAGGGGATCCAGACTTTTTAAACTTCCTCAATAATTTTCTGCGCCAGATCAAGTCCGATGGTCGGTATGACCGGATCTACAACAAGTGGATCAAGGGAACCGGCTGGTTTAAAAATCTGAAATAGGGTTCTTGATCAATCCCGGGCAGGTGTCTGCAATTAGATCCTGCCCGTTGTTTTTTTAGCCGACGGTGACATTGATACCCGTCGGCAGTTTCATTTGGAGGCCGCTGACATGTCCCTGTATCCAGGACTCGATGCTCCCAGAAAAAAACAGTACTACCGTTTCTGGACCCTTGTCTTTTTCGCCCTCCTTGCGGCTGGAATCATTGCTGTATTTTTCGCCACCCGATCAATTGACTACAATTGGCGATGGTACCGGGTGCCCCAGTATTTCATCTATCTGGATACCATTGAGGTCAAGGCGGAAATCGAAGGCGAGGTGACGGCGATTTCTGAGGCGTCAAACGAGACGGTGGTCACCGTCTCTGACGGGTCTGCGTCGGAAATCTACCCGCTTCCGTCAGCATCAGATCTGCGCATTAGCCAAGGGGATTTCCTCTATCCCGGGGATACCATCGGCACGTATCAGAAATGGAAAGTCGGGCTGCTCCTCCTCGGTCTCTGGATTACCCTCAAGGCCAGCTTCATCAGCATCATTCTGGCCATGATCATCGGCGTCCTGACCGGGCTGGCCCGCATCTCTGACAACCCGGCCCTAAAATGGACCGCCATCACCTATATCGAGCTGGTCCGGGGATCGCCCCTGCTGGTCCAGATGATGATCTGGTACTTTGTCATCGGCACCCTGATCAATCAGCTCTTCATGCACTGGGGCTGGTCGGCCCTACCCACGATCTGGTACGGGATTTTTTCCCTGGCTATTTTCACCGGCGCCTACACGGCGGAAATCGTCCGCGCCGGGATCCAGTCCATCCACGTGGGACAGATGGAGGCCGCTCGTTCCCTGGGGCTCACCTATGTGGATGCTATGCGCCTGGTCATCCTGCCCCAGGCCATCAAACGAATCCTGCCGGCCCTGGCCGGGCAGTTCATCAGCCTGATCAAGGATTCCTCACTCCTGGGTGTCATCTCCATCCGGGAGCTGACCAAGGTGACCCGTGAAGTGGTGACCGCGTCCCTGCAGCCCTTTGAACTGTGGATTGTCTGCGCACTGTTATACCTGATCCTGACCTTTGCCCTGTCTCTGTGGGTACAGCGCCTTGAACGGAGGGCCGCCCGATGATCACTGCCGTCAATGTCACCAAAACTTATCATGTTCCCGAGCCCATCCACGCACTCAAGGGCGTTTCCCTGGAGGTGGCGGCCGGTGAAGTGGTGGTCATCATCGGTCCGTCCGGATCCGGTAAAAGCACCTTTCTCCGCTGCCTGAACCGGCTTGAGTACGCCGATGCCGGCAGCATCACCGTGGACGGTGTCTCCATCCTCGATCCCAAGGTCAACATCAACAGCGTCCGGGCCGAAACCGGGATGGTTTTTCAGTCCTTCAACCTGTTTCCGCATAAAACGGTCATCGAGAACCTCATGCTCGCCCAGACCCATGTCCGGAAACGGCATCGGGAGGCGGCGGCGAACAAAGCCATGGGACTGCTGGAAAAAGTCGGGATTTCAGAAAAATGGAATGTTTTTCCGGATCAGCTTTCCGGGGGACAGCAGCAGCGGGTCGCCATTGCCAGATCCCTTGCCATGGATCCCAAGGTGATGCTCTTTGACGAACCCACCTCCGCCCTGGATCCGGAAATGGTGGGAGAAGTCCTCGATGTCATGAAATCCCTTGCAAGAGAAGGGATGACCATGGTGGTGGTCACCCATGAAATGGGGTTTGCCAGAGAAGTGGCCGACCGGATTGTCTTCATGGATGAGGGGCGCCTCATTGAATCCCATCCGCCGGAGCGGTTTTTCACGGAACCGGAGCACCGGCGGACCCGCCTGTTTCTCGAGCAGATTCTGTAACCGTCTTCATCTGCCACACGCTAAATTGATACACGGTTGCCGCCGGAGGCACGGGGAAGATTATGTCAGTAATCCCACGGCGGGGTGACAGTCAACCGGCAGAGCGAAACCCGGGTAACCAGAGGAATCAGGCCGGCAGTCCGGGCATCGGTGTAAACCTGGGCGGCGTTGGTGGTTGAAATGCAGTAATCCACGGAGAAGACGGGGATATTGCGGGCCTGGTATTTCTGATACTGGATGAGCCGATTTTTCGTGGACCATTCGTCATCATACCGGTTAGGGAGATCCCCCGCACCCGGGCTGTCCCAGTCCGCATCACCGGCACCGTGGAACCAGGTGTCTTCGACGGCAAGGGCGTCGATGGCAGCAGCATACCGGGCCGGGGAGACGTCGATGAGAAACGGCGCGTTCTGGGCAACCACCAGAAAACCCGGTGTGACAGATCTTCCGGCAGCGCCGAGTTCTTCGACAAACTGAATCATGGCTGTTGCCGGTTCAACCCCTTCATTTTCGGCAACGGACATCACCATTTCATCGTCATAGGCTTCCACCCAGTCCAGATAGATACCATCAAACCCGAACCGGGCAAGGGTGGCCACAATGCCGCTGTTTCCCAGCCAGATATCCTTCCAAGCCTGCCGCCAGTAGGCCACCGGGTAGTTGCCGCTCCACCCGTCCGGATCGACGGTGACCAGAAAATCCGGATAGCCTGCCTGGTTTTCCGTGGGGGCGATCCAGTCATCGCCCCAGTAATTCCGGTAGTCTTCGGCCTGACCGATGTCGATATAGGCCAGCAAAAGACGTTTTGATCCGTTGGGGGTGTTTTTTAGGGCATTCACGATAGCCTGGGTGTCATAGGGATAGCCGTCATTGAAGTTATGACCCGGCTCCAGCACCAGCAGCGGGTAATTTGTTGCGGCAAGGGCGGCAACCGCCCCTTCCGTGTCCAACGCCTGAATCTGATACATCCAGGTTGCCGCCTTCCGCATCAGGATTTCAAGGGGATTCTTATCCTCTGCGAGCAGCAGACCGTTTATGGCAGGTGCTGGCGTTGCGGGCTCACCCGAAGCTGTTTTTTCAGCCTCTGTGCCAACGGAAATAGAGGAACGCGTATCTGCCATACTCCAAGGTGAGCAAATGAAAAGCCACACCACTCCCATACAGAGTATCTGGATATATAGTTTCATGATGATGAATACAAAGGGTTTTCGGTTAAGATAGATCCCATTGATGGGATGTTTACACATCTGGCGGATGCGTTTAATGAATCATATAGTTATCCCGGCCGGATCCTGGAGAACCCGGCCGGGATAAAGGAGATATTAGAACCGGTATGTCACACCAAACCCAACATAGCGTCCATCCTGAGGATAGTACGTGGATGCATGTGAGGTTGCGGTGAATCTTTCATGGGCTTTACCTGCCCCATTCACCAATTTGTCCCACTCTTTGTCAAAGAGGTTCGTGCAGGTCAGGTAGCATTCAAGGCCTTTCAGCATCCAGGTCATCCTGGCGTCCAGAAAATGGGCAGACGGCATTCTCAGATTATTGTTGTAATCCTCATACTGCCTTCCAAATCCTCTCACGTCCAGTGCAATGATAACAGAACCATACCGGGTATGTTGCATCGGATAAAAGTCCAGGCCAAGGTGGTGCTCGTATTCCGGTACATAGTTCACTTTTTTACCGGACAGGTCAGTCACCGAGGTTTTCCCGGCATCGGGGGTCTCATAGGCTTTGGCGGTTCCTTTATCCCACTCGGCATCCATGGTGGTAAAGCTGATCCGGTAGCCCATCCAGTCCAGTGGGCGGCCGTCAATTTCAGCCTCAAACCCCTTATGAACACTTGTTCCGGCATTACGGCGTCCCTTAAATTTGGTGCCTTCATAATAAGAAACGATTTTGTTTTCGATTTTTGTATAATACGCGATCAGGCTGTAATTAAAAGCCTTGTTCATCTGGTGCTTCCATCCGGCTTCCACTGTATCGTAAGTCTCCGGGTCCAGATCCTCCGGGCGGGTGTTGTCATTATCATAGGACAAGTTGGAAGCGTAATAGGATAAGGGCAGATAGAAATTTGAGTAGTTCCAGGTTACAAACAGGTTGGCAGTGTCCAATAAACTGATCGAAGGAGAAATACTCCAGTCAAAGTCGTTGTCATAATCCACACGGACTGAATCTGGTGTGCGGTTTTCCAGATCATAGCTGACCGAGTTATATCGTAGGCCGGTCTGAAGACGGAAAAGATTCCAGGACAGATCGTGGTTCAGGTTGATCCCCAGCAATTGTTTTTCAGCGTCAATATCTGCCGCCGCTTCCTTTGAATCATTATTCCCATCCGGATCAAAGGGATATATTCTGTCCTGTTCAAAATCGCTGTGTTTGTAATCCATGCCAACTGTCAGTGTGTTGACTGTATTGTTTACCGCAAATACCCGTCCGACACCGGCTTTAAGGTCATATAGATTTTCGACACGATCATCGTTGTAATTGTCATCCAGCTTAGCGCTGTTGTTCAGATATTTTTTGTAAGAGAAGTCTTGATTGTCCCGACTGAATCCCAGGGATGAATTGAACAGCCAGTTGTTTTTATCATAATCCGCTCTCAACAGTGTGGAAAAAAAATCTTCATCAGACTCATTGGGAAGCACTTCATAACCGCTGCCGTCTTCCTTTGAGTTGGAGGATCCAACGGTACGGTCCCTTTTGACCTGCCATTGTGTCAGGCCAACGGCGTATTTGTTAAAGGCTTTATTGTATCCGGTTATCCAGTCAATGCGGCCGCCGTCAAATTCCCAACCCACCTGAACGTCCACGTTTTTATTTTCTGGCTCGCTTTCGCGGTAGCCGTCGGATTCATCAATATAAGCGGCAACATTGTAATCGATACGATTCACTTTTCCTGAAACGGATACATTGGCATTTCGCGTCTTCCAGGATCCATATTCGGCCGAGACCATGCCGCTGAACGCGTTTTCTGCTTTGGTTCCTTTTTTAGTGGTGATCAAAATGACACCCCTGCCTGCACTCGCACCGTATTTGGCAGTAGAAGGCGATTTGATGACCTCTATTTTCTCGATGTTTGCCAGTGGGATACTGTCAATTTTACTGTAATCATGGATACCCACATTCAGGGGACGGCCGTCGATATATATTTTAGGCCCGCCGGACATAGAGGTTTTTGTACCGCGAATACTGAAGTAGGTCTGAGATCCTGCCTTTTGATTGATCACTCCCGGTATGGAAGAAATCAGTTCCGCCGCACTTTTCTGGGGACTGTTTGCAATGTCTTTTGCCGTCAATACATGAATGGATGCGTTGGTGTTCAATAACGTTGTTTTCAGGCCGGAATCCGTTACGATGAGGGTTTCCAGAACCGTAATTTCATCCTCTCCCGATGCGCTGACAAAGGCTGTTTGGCTCAACATGAATATACTTGTCAGTAAAGCAGGGATTACCCATTGTTTCATCTGCTCCTCCTTTTGTGAGTCACCGGCAGGCCTGCTTGTCAAGGCTGACCGGCTGCGTTCATCCTTAACGAATCGAATACGCGAAATAAAAAACTCGAAACGCTTTTAAAAACAGAATATCATGTTTTTTCTCACCCCCCAAAAAAAGCGGCTCAATAAAAAGTTTCGAGTGAATAAAAAAGTATTGAAAAAATATTAAACAAAAGCAAGTAAAAAATCAGAAGGTTTCGTTTTCAGAGGGATTTGGAAATGCAGCCGAAACACAAGTATCCAGCCAACAAAACGGATGGCAGTGACAGTCGAGGCATCTGGTAAAACAGTTTATATCTTGAAATTTTTAACGATATCTTGGAGCTGTTGCGCGTCTTTTGATAATTCTTTGGCATTATCACCAATCATATTACCGCTTTTTGCGATGCTTTGTGCAGCAGACGTGGCCTGGACAATGGCCTGTACAATCTCTCCAGAAGCGGTTGAACTGTGATTGACATTTCTATTGACTTCCTGAAGCCCTTCGCTGACCTGGTTGATGTTTTGGGAAATCTCATTGGTAACGATCCGCTGTTCATTGACTGCGGTGGCAATTGAAGTAACGATTTTGTTCACGCTTGCGATTACCTTGGCGATATTTTCGATACCTGTACCCGTTTTTTGGGTGGTGTTCTGTACGGCCTCAACGAGATTTTTGATTTCTAACGTGGCATTGGCTGTTTGCTTTGCAAGCGCTTTAATTTCATTGGCAACTACCGCAAAACCTTTTCCGGCCTCACCCGCCCTTGCCGCTTCAATGGTGGCATTTAAGGCCAGCAGATTCGTCTGCTCCGAGATTTCGGTTATGGTTTCTGTTACCTTGCCAATTTTATCAGCAGCCGTACCCAGGGCTTTCATGTAGCTTGAGGCTTCTTGGGTTTCTTTGACAGCGTTCGATGAGATGGCTTTGGCCTGTTCTGAATTGACTGCGATTTCGCCCATCGTTGTGTTCATTTCTTCTGCGTTTTCGGCGACACGATTGGTGTTTATCGCCGATTGCTCCATGGCTGCAGCGATGGTGGTGAGGTTGCTGTCCATATCTTCTGAGGCTTTCTCGACATGACTGGACCGCTGTGCAGATGCCTCAGCGTTTTGGCGTAGACTTTCCGAGATGTTTTCCAAAGAAGATGAGGACGTGTTGACCGTATTGCTGGTGACGTCAAGGTCAGTGATAATTTTTTGTAATTTTTCGATAAACGTATTGAACCAGTGGGCCAGAGCACCAACTTCATCATCTTTTTCAATCTCGAGTCGTTTGGTGAGATCACCTTCGCCCTGGGCAATGTCTTTGAGTACTGAAGCCGTATTTTCAATGGGACGAACAATGGAATTGGCGAACCAGAGGGCGAGGAAAACAAAGGATAGGAGCAGTATGGCGGAAACAATCAATAACGTTTGCGTTAAGAGAGTTGCCTCTTTCATCACTTCAGCCTTGGTGATGAGACCAATAAACCGGTAACCCAGATCAGGTGAAGTAAATACGGTGGCGAAATATTTCTTGTTATCAAGTGTGATTTGAGTATAGCCGTCACGCATTTCGGCAAGGGTATCAAAACCTGGAATATCAAGTTCATGGATCTTTTTAAAATTGGTTTCTTTTGTTTTCGGGTTTGCTAGAATCGTGCCATTGTCCTCTATGAGGATGGCATAACCGGTTGTTCCGATTTTCATATTTTGTATCACATCAGATAAGCCTTTCAGGGATACATCAATTGCCGCGACACCCAGCCGGTTCCCGTCTTTGTGCACAACAGGGCAGACAATACTGACGACTGGATCCCCCGTTGTACTGAGATACGCCGGTGTTACAGTGACAGCTCCGGCAGTGAAAGCCTTTTGATACCACGCTCTTTTTCTGGGGTCATATCCTGCGGGCATTTCCAGTTCGGTGTCGAGATAACCGCCTTTTTGGGTGCCGAATAACGCTTCCAGAAAGAAAGGAGAGCCTTTTTTGGTTCTTTGTAATACGTCAAGCACTTTTTTGGGGGCCGCTTGTAAATTGTCTTTGGGAAAGCGCGTGGTGTCAGTTGTTTGCGTAAAATTGGGAAGCATACCGTAGGCGGCTTGAAGTTCTGGGGCGGTGGCAAGAATTTGGGTCACGTTCTTTATTCCCTCCATAAAAAAGACAAAGGAGCTATTGACGTGAGCCAATTCTCTATTGGTAGAAGAAACAAACGTATGTACGGCTTTTGTTTTGATATTACTAAGAAAGTAAAGTGAGAAAACAAGAAGTGGAATTAACGGCAGGGTCACGAAAATAAGAATGAGTTTTTTACGAATTGTAAAAAATGACATATAAATATCCTGTAAAATTATTTACCCAAGTGGCAACTTTTTAAGAAAGCTATAACAAAGATGTGAACGGTTATCAAGGGGAACGGTTGAAGCGGTTGTGTAAAATGATGAGCGGTTTATTCTGGTTCACGGGGTGTGGGACGGAATAGCTGCTATGCGCCCATCCATGCTTCACAAAAACGTTCCCCATCCCGGCGTCCCAGTGCATAGGCCTTGTCAAGTCCATCCGGGTTGGTGTAATCCCACTTGTCGATGTCAATGGTTTCAGAGGGCTGCACATAGGTTCTCCCGGGTTTTTGGGGAATGCTGGATTGGGCATACCGCCGGGTCAGCAGCACAAGCATGGTACCTGCCTGGTTTTTAAGGGCATTTACCGGCACATTGTCGACCAGACCGCCATCCAGAACGGGCCGGTTATCTCTCATTAACACGGGTACAAAGGGCGGGGTGCAGGAAGATTGCAGAATCAGATCCGCCAGATCTGAGGCGGTTCGGCACGCCTGCACGGTCACTACCTCGGGCCGGAAGCCCAGACGGCGGCTTAACACGGGATGCACCGGGTGGGTGAGTTTTTTTTCAAATGAATAGGCGGCAAAACCGGCGAGGGTCGCAGCCACAGGGCTCAGCCATACCGGGGGCCGTGCCAGGAGAATCCGGATCTCTGGTCCGGCCTTCAAGGCTTCCAGGGCCGCGTCATCCAGCAGGCGACGAAGCCCCTCCCGATACATGCGGTACTGGGGAAACACCGCCTTATCTGTCCACAGGTTCTCGGGGTAAAAATTTTTCGGGTTCTGACCCGCCACCTCCCTGAAATAACCCATGGCTTCGGGCATCTTGCCCAGCAGCGCCAGGCATGAGAAAAACGCCCCGGCACTCACGCCGGCCACTTCGGACAGATCAAACGCGTCTTTTGATACCAGCGTTTCATAAAATCCTGCCTGCCACACGCACCGGCTTCCGCCCCCGGCAAACACCACTGTCTTGAATTTTCGTTTCATGGTTCTCCGCGCTGCATTTGAAATACCCGTTAACCGGTTTTCACCCCATTTTTGACGTCGGGGTATCACGTTGTTCAGGTAGTATAGTTGGATTTGATCACGAATCAAGGGCTGATTTTAAAATGGCGGTGCGTCCGGATAAAAAATGAAAGAGAGACCCTGCTTTTTAATTGACACACCGGCCGGGGTTGGATATATAACAATTTTGTTGAGCGGGAATAACTCAGTGGTAGAGTGCAACCTTGCCAAGGTTGAAGTCGCGGGTTCGACTCCCGTTTCCCGCTCCATCCAAAAAAATAAAAGCAAAGAAGAATTCTGATTCTTTTTTGCTTTTTTTTATTTCTGTTTCCATAGAAGGAGGAACGCATGGCAATCAGCAAGGAACTTCTCGATATTCTGGCCTGTCCCCAATGCAAAGGGGATGTGACGCTGACAAGGGCAGGGGATGCCCTGCACTGCACGGCCTGCCGGCTTCGCTATGCCATAGAAGACGATATTCCCGTCATGCTTGTGGAAGCGGCTACGCCGCTTCCTGAACCAGCGTCCGGCGAACCGGATCCAGGGGGGAACCCTAAATGAGTGAACCCAGGGCTGCTCTGCCGGCAAAACTGTTGGTGGCGCTGCTTATGCCTGATCGGGCGCTTCTGGAGCCGGTCTGCCAGGTGCTGTGCGAGCGATTCGGCGAACTGGAGATGACCAGTCCGTGGTACCCATTCGATTTTACAGATTATTATGCGGAAGAAATGGGGGCGGGGTTGGAACGCCGGGTGCTGGTGTTCAGGGATCTGGTCCAGCAGGATGATCTGGCGGGCATCAAGCATATCACCAATGACCTGGAACAGCAGTTGCGGGGCGACGCGCCCGGCCGTCGGGTGAATATCGATCCCGGGTACCTGCTGGCAGAGCGGTTTGTGCTGGCAACCGGTAAAAATTTCCCCCACCGGATTTCCATCGGCATGGGGATCTACGCGGATCTGACGCTGCTGTTCCGCAATGGCGGATACCAGATCCTGGAATGGACCTATCCCGATTACCAGGAACCGGAGATGCGGTCTTTTCTCCTGACCGTCCGGAAACGGTATCTCAATGATCTCAGGCAGATCCCGGCTGATCAGACCGGGCTTTCCGATGCCTGATGGCTATTTTTATGGAGTGACGATCAGTGGCAATGAACAGTATGACCGCCTATGCGTCAACGGAACAGCTGCAGGATGACCTGCAATTGCAGGTGGAAGTCCGGACGGTGAACAGCCGGTATCTGGATATCTCCCTTCGTCTGCCCCACGGGTATGCGGCCCTTGAGGAAAAGGTGAAGGCCCGGATCAAGGCAGCCCTGACCCGGGGCCGGGTGGAGGTGAGGATTCATATTCGGGATACGTCGGAAGTGGCCAGCGCCTATGCGGTGGATACCGCAGCGGTGGCAGCTTACCGGGCTGCCCTTGAAGAACTGAAGGCTGCTTCCGGATGTGCGGATCCGATCCGGCTTGATCACCTGTTGGCATCTGCGGGCATGATCAAGCCCGTGGAGGTTGAAATCAATCTGGACCGGGTCTGGGAGCCGTTACAGCAGATACTGGATACGACACTGTCGGATCTGAACCGGATGCGGCAGGTCGAAGGCACGCATCTGGCTGAAGACCTGGAGGCGCGGCTCTGCTTTATCGAAGACCAGCTGGCTGCCATCGAAACCGTGGCCGCAGACGGGCCCCGGTGGTTTCGGGACCGGCTCCATGAGCGTCTGGCCATGCTGCAGAACGGCAGCGATGCCGTGGACCCGGATCGGCTTGCCATGGAAGTTGCGATTCTGGCAGATAAATGCGATATTTCCGAAGAACTGGTTCGTGCACGGAGCCATATTGCACAATTTCGCGCCATCATGTCAGGCGATGCGGCCGCCGGCCGCAAACTGAATTTTCTGCTTCAGGAGGTCAACAGGGAATTCAATACCATAGGGTCGAAAATCGGGCGGGCGGAAGCGGCTCACAGCGTGGTGGACGTCAAGGCCGAGCTCGAGAAAATGAGAGAACAGGTGCAGAATATCGAATAGCCTCAGACGTGTCCATCAGCCGCTCCTGCGGATGCCATTGGGCATGGGCCCAGGATGCGGATCTGTTCTCGTTCATGTAAACCAGGTTTGACGCAGATGGAAGGCATGGGGAAACATGGAACAGGCGTTATTGAATATCGGATTTGGCAGTACGGTGGTGGCAGACCGGGTGGTGGGCATTGTCTCCCCCAACTCGGCGCCCATGAAACGGCTCAAGGATGAAGCCAAAAAAGAGAACCGGCTGGTGGACGCCACCCACGGCCGCCGAACCCGGGCCATCATTGTCATGGACAGCAATCATGTTGTGCTCTCAGCGGTTCAGGCGGAAACCGTTTCAAACCGTTTCAGTGCCCTGCGTGAAGCTGAAAAAGGGGTGAGTACCCGGAAAAAGCTGCTGGGAGATTTAACAGATGGCGCATAACGGTGAGGGGAAAACCGGCCGGCTGTTTGTCATCTCCGCACCTTCCGGTGCCGGAAAATCCACCCTGTGCAGACGGCTCAAAGCCGCGTGCCCGGAGCTGAAATATTCGGTGTCAACCACCACCCGGGCCCCGCGTCCCGGCGAGACAGACGGGGTCGAGTATTTTTTCATTTCAAAGGAGGCGTTCACGGATCAGATCAATGAGAATGCCTTTGTGGAATGGGCAGAGGTACATGGCCACTTTTACGGAACCTCCGCGCGGTTTCTGGAAACAGCGATTGCAGACGGGATCAGTCTGCTGCTGGATATTGATGTTCAGGGCATGCGGCAGCTGATTGGGCGTTTTGCGCATGCGGTGACCATTTTTATCGCTCCGCCGTCTATGGATGTACTGGAATCACGTCTGCGCAGCCGGGGCACGGATTCGGAAGCAGTGATTCAGACCCGGCTGCAGAATGCCGTGGATGAACTGGCTGCCATGCATGAGTTCCAGCATATTATCATGAACGATGATCTGGAAACCGCTGCAGCAGAATTGATCGCTTTGGTGAAGGACTGCCTCAGGCAGCCTTCCGAGGAAGCACCACCCTTTTAAAAAAGAACGATAAAAGGGGTGCCATGTACGGGTGTGATGTGGACAGGAGGGGGGGGATTGAAACCGGCTAAGCACGAGATGCTCTACGGGATGCATCCAGTCATGGAAGCGTTTCGTGCGGGCAAACGAACCGTTTGGGAACTCTGGCTTCAAGAGGGCCCGCCAAATCCCCGGTTGCAGGCTATCGAACAGCTGGCGGCAGCTGCCGGTATCCGGGTCAGCCGCCTGAAAAAGCAGGCGCTTTCCGAACGGGCAGGCTCGCCCCACCATCAGGGGGTTGTGGCACGGGCCAGTGCCTGCCCGGTTTTGCCGTTTGATGCGCTCCTTTCCCATGTGGCAGAGGCCGCAGACCCGCCGTTGATTCTCCTGCTCGACAGCATCCAGGATCCCCACAATTTCGGGGCGCTGGTTCGGACAGCCCTGGGGGCAGGGGTGCAGGCGGTGGTTGTGCCCAAAGACCGGTCTGTGTCGCCCACGCCTAGTGTATCCAAGGCCTCGGCCGGCGCATTGGAGCATATGCCTCTTGTCCAGATTACCAATCTTTCAGATACCCTTTCCCATCTCAAGGACGCCGGCTTGTGGATCGCCGGACTGGCCCTGGAAGGGGCCAGTGATCTGTACCATACTGATCTGAAAGGCCCGCTGGGACTGGTCGTTGGATCTGAAGGTACAGGCCTGCGGCCCCGGGTACGGAAATCCTGTGATTTTCTCGTCCGGATTCCCCAGGCTGGGCCGGTTTCGTCATTAAACGCATCCGTGGCCGGTGCTGTTGTCTTGTATGAAACGGTGCGGCAGCGTCGTGCCGCCCGCGAATGAGTCGGTTACGCTATACCCTGACAAAAAATAGCCCGGTCGCTGCATGCGACCGGGTTGTTCTTAGGCGAGGCAGGCATCGATGATGGCGTTCAGTGTGGCACTCGGCCGCATGAGCGCGTCCATGGTTGCCGGATCCGGAAGGTAGTAGCCGTTCATGTCCACGGGTGCGCCCTGGGCTGCAATCAGCTCATCGACAATCACGGCTTCATTTTCCGTCAGCTTTTCAGCGATGAGGGAAAATCGTTTCTGCAAATCACTAGCTTCGCTCTGTTCAGCCAGGGCCTGTGCCCAGTACAGGGCCAGATAAAAATGACTGCCCCGTGTATCGCGTTCTCCCACCTTTCGGGACGGTGATTTTTCGTTTTCTAGAAACGACCCGATAGCCCGGTCCAGGGTTTGCGCAAAAACAGATGCCTTCTTGTTCCCGTGGGTGGCGGCAATATGTTCAAAGGATGGAACCAGGGCGCAGAATTCGCCTAAGGAATCCCAGCGCAGGTGGCCTTCTTTTACAAACTGCTGCACATGTTTGGGCGCAGAACCGCCGGCGCCGGTTTCAAAGAGCCCGCCACCGTTCATCAGGGGAACAATGGAGAGCATTTTGGCGCTGGTGCCCAGCTCCAGAATGGGAAACAGATCTGTCAGGTAATCCCGGAGCACGTTGCCGGTCACGGAAATGGTGTCTTCTCCATTGCGAATCCGTTTCAGGGAAAACCGCATGGCGTCCGCGGGCGAGAGGATGCGGATGTCCAGCCCAGCCGTGTCGTGCTCGGGCAGATACCGGTTTACCTTCCTGATTATCTGCCGGTCATGGCCCCGATTTTCGTCCAGCCAGAAAACAGCCGGCGTACCGGTTATTCGCGCACGGTTGACGGCCAGCTTGACCCAGTCGCGGATCGGGGCGTCCTTGGTCTGGCAGGCGCGGAAGATATCGCCTTTTTCTACAGCCTGCTCCAGCAAAAGGGTGCCGTCGGTGGCCACCACGCGGATCATACCGTTTCCCGGTGCTTCGAAGGTTTTATCGTGGGAACCGTATTCCTCGGCTTTCTGTGCCATGAGCCCCACATTGGAGACGCTTCCCAGGGTGGCCGGGTCAAAGGCGCCGTTCTTTTTGCAGTCGTCGACCACGGCCTGATAGATGGTGGCATAACACCGGTCCGGCACCATGGCGATGGTGTCGTGCAGGGTATTGTCCGGTCCCCACATGCGGCCCCCGTCCCGGATAAACACCGGCATGGAGGCGTCAATGATGATGGTGTTGGGCACATGCAGGTTGGTGATCCCATTGGCGGAATCGACCATGGCCAGCTGGCAGGTGGTTTCATAGACGGCTAAGATGTCCGCTTCAATGGCTGCCCGTGTATCCTCTGGAAGGGTCTGAATCCGGGTGTACAGGTCGGCAATACCGTTGTTTACATTAACCCCGAGATCAGTCAGGGTGGCTGCGTGTTTCTGAAACACGGACCGATAAAAAACAGACACACAATGGCCGAACATGATGGGGTCTGATACCTTCATCATGGTGGCTTTCAGGTGCAGGGAAAGAAGCATCCCGCTGTTTTTGGCCTTGTCGATCTGTTCTGCGTAAAAAGCGCGCAGTGCGTTGATATTCATCACTGATGCATCGATCACTTCTCCGGCTAATAGGGGCGTCGCCTCCTTCAGGACCGTGACCGTACCGTCTGCATCCATATACTCAATACGCACCGTGCAGTCGTTTTCCACCACAGTCGATGTTTCACTGCCGTAGAAATCCCCATTTGTCATATGGGCGACACAGGACCGGGATGCCTCGGGCCAGGGTTTCATGAGGCGGTGGGGTTTGTTCCGGCCAAAGGCTTTGACAGCGGCTGCCGCACGGCGGTCTGAGTTGCCTTCTCGAAGCACCGGGTTCACGGCGCTGCCCAGGACGCTTGCAAACCGGGCATGGAGCGTTTTTTCCAGGTCGGTTTTCGGTGCTTCCGGATAATCCGGGATATCGTATCCTTTTTCCTGCAGCTCGTTGATGGCCGCTTTGAGCTGGGGGATGGAGGCACTGATATTGGGCAGTTTTATGATGTTGGTTTCCGGCTGTCTGGCCAGCTCACCCAGTTCAGACAGGTCGTCAGGCCGTTTCTGCGCATCGGTCAGGCGGTCCGGGAAATTGGCGATGATGCGGCTGGCAAGGGAGATATCTTTTTTTTCAAACCGGATACCGGAATCCCGGGTAAAGGCCTCTATTATGGGAAGCAGCGAATACGTGGCCAGCGCAGGGGCTTCATCGGTGATCGTGTAAATAATCTGGGGGGGGGCCATTTGTATTTCCTCATCTTTAATATGAAAGAACTCAACGTGCCGAAGGAATGCTAAATATAGCATGATCTGTACGGAAAATGAAGCCCTTGACAGCGTTAATGGCCATTGATCTCGGTGCATTCTTTTGGTAGGAGCATTGAAAGACCTGTGTGCTGCCAACTGAATCGGCAGCTGTTATCATGAAATGGACACTGTAAAGGGGGGCATTTTGAGTACGACACCCGTTCGAGAACACCTGGGGAGCCGCATTGGATTTCTTTTGATTTCAGCAGGATGTGCCATCGGTCTTGGCAATGTCTGGCGGTTTCCGTTTATCACCGGTCAGAACGGCGGGGCTGCCTTTGTTCTGATTTATCTCCTGTTTCTGGTCCTGCTCGGCCTGCCCATCATGGTGATGGAGTTTTCCATTGGCCGGGCCGGTCAGCAGAACATTGCCGGCGCACTGAAAAATCTGCAGCCGGAAGGAACAAAATGGCACTGGTACGGGTACTTTGCTATTTTCGGCAACCTGATGCTGATGATGTTTTATACAACGGTCGCCGGATGGATGCTTGCCTATTGTTATCACACCCTGACAGGCAGCCTGTCAGGCCTGGATCCCAAGGGCGTGGGTGATTTTTTCGGCGGCCTGCTGGCCAGTCCGGGGTCGTTGATCTTCTGGATGGGCCTGACCGTGGGCATCGGTTTTTTCACCTGTTCCCTGGGGCTTAAAACAGGGGTGGAACTGATCACCAAAGTCATGATGTCGTCGTTGTTTGTGATTCTCATCATACTGGTGGTCAAAGCGGTTTCCCTGCCCGGTGCGTCCAAAGGTCTCTCCTTTTATCTGATGCCGGATATTGACCGGCTGCTCAAAGCCGGTGTGTGGAATACGGTGTATGCGGCCATGGGGCAGGCCTTTTTTACCTTAAGTCTCGGGATCGGGAGTATGGCCATTTTCGGCAGCTATACCGATAAAGAACGGTCTCTGACCGGAGAATCCCTGAACATCATGGGGCTTGACACTCTGGTGGCGATCCTGTCCGGTCTGATCATCTTTCCAGCCTGTTTTGCCTTTGACGTGGATGCTGGATCCGGTCCAGGCCTGATTTTTGTCACCCTGCCGAATATTTTCAACGCCATGGCCGGCGGTCAGATCTGGGGCAGCCTGTTTTTTCTGTTTCTGAGCTTTGCCGCCATGTCCACGGTGATCGCCGTGTTTGAAAACATCATGGCATTTACCATGGAACAGTGGGGCTGGGGCCGGAAAAAAGCAGCATTAATCAACGGAATCGCCGTATTCGCGCTTTCCCTGCCATGTGTCCTGGGGTTCAACCTGTGGCAAGGCTTTCAGCCCATGGGCAAAGGATCTGGGATCATTGATCTGGAAGATTTCATTGTGGGTAACAACCTGCTGCCCCTGGGATCTCTGATTTTCGTGATCTTCTGCAGCTGGAAAATCGGCTGGGGCTGGGACGGGTTCATGAAGGAAGCCAATGAAGGCAAGGGACTTCGATTTCCTGAAAAGACAAAAATTTATGTGAAGTACATTCTGCCGGTCATCATGCTGGGAGTCTTTATCGGTGGCTACTGGGAAAAATTTGGCGGGTAACGGGTGGTGTTCTGATGTTTCAGAACGGATTGCCTGTTATCTGGAAAACTGATGAAACTGCGGCAGCCCGGTCTCTGGCTGAAGCGACTGCCAACGCTTCTCATTGATACGCTGTATCCGTTCCGGTGCCAGGCCTGCGGGTGCATTGGGAGATCGTCGGCAAAACAGGGTGTGCCGCCGTTCGAGGGACTCTCCGGCCGCTATCTGTGTCCGGACTGCATGGCCGGTCTGCAGGCGGCTGGGTCGCCCCTGTGTTCTGTCTGCGGCATACCGTTTCCCCATGCCGCAGGGGGAGACCATGTGTGCGGGGCCTGCATTGAAACGGCACCGGCCTATGACCGGGCACGGTCGGTCGGGGTGTATGCCGGCCCCTTGATGGCGGTGATTCACCGGTACAAATATCTGGGCAAAACAGGACTTGCAAAACCGTTGGGGCAGCTGCTGTTTGATTTGTTTTCCCGGCTGGATCCGGACGGGGAAACCGATCTGATTCTTCCGGTTCCCCTGCACCCCAGGCGGGTGCACCATCGCGGGTTCAACCAGGCCTGGCTGCTGATCCGGCAGTGGGACCGGTATCATCGGCAGCGGTTTGGCCGGCATCCGGCGTGGGTGCTGGATGACCGGACACTCATCCGTACCCGGCACACGCACGCACAGGTGGGATTGAACCGGGATACCCGGAAGCGTAACCTTAAAAAAGCCTTTTCTGTGAGGCACCCGGACCGGGTGGCGGGCAGGCGGATTGTGCTGGTAGATGACGTACTCACCACCGGGACCACGGCAGATACCTGTGCAAGGGTGCTCAAGCAGAGCGGGGCTGCTCAGGTATGGGTTTTGACAGTGGCCAGAACCCTGTGATACACGCCATGACGTCAATGCTGTTTCAGGAGTGGTAAATGGATCAGATCCGTGCAGGTGTGGTGCAGTTTGATATCCGAACCGGAGATACGGCCGGTAATGTTGCTCAGGCCCTTGATGGACTGAAGGTAATCGGCACTGCCGGCGGCCGGCTGGCAGTACTCGGAGAGATGTGGTCCTGCGGGTTTGATTATGACCGCCTGCGTGTTCATGCTAAAGAAACACCGCAGGTTCTCAAGCAGGTGCAGGCCGTGGCGGCCCGTTTCAAGATGGTGATTTGCGGTTCTCTGCCGGAATATGATGCGGGAAACATCTATAATACAGCCTGGGCTGTGGATGCGGATGGGCGTATCGCCGGCGCGTACCGTAAAGTGCACCTGTTTTCCCTGACCGGCGAACAGGATCATTTTGCCGCTGGAGACCGGGCCGTGGTCTGTGAGACGGCCATCGGCCGGATCGGGCTGGTCGTCTGCTATGACCTGCGGTTTCCGGAACTCTGCCGGGCCCTTGCAGACGGCGGTGCAGAGCTGATGGCGGTTTCCGCACAATGGCCCTACCCGCGCACACGTCACTGGGAAGTGCTGCTCCAGGCCCGCGCCATTGAGAATCAGTTGTTTGTGGTGGCTGCCAACCGTGTGGGAACAGCCGGTTCTCTGAGGTACGAGGGCAGCTCGCGGATTGTGAGCCCCTATGGCCAGGTCCAGGCCGCCCTTGGCTCTGGAGCGGGTGTGTTGACAGCGGATCTGGATTTTTCCGAGGTGAAACAGTATCGGGAGATGCTGCCGTGCCTGGCAGACCGGGTGCCGGCGGCGTATCAGGTAGGATGATGGCGGGTGGGCCGCATGTCCAATGATCACCTGACAATTGACACGGGATGCCGTGAACTGCTGTCCGGACGTTTCCCGAATGTGCCGGTGCTGCTGGCGCCTGCCGGTGAACCAGGCGGGATTCCGTTCTGGCGATTTCCCGGGCTGGGTGCGGAACGCGGCCTGGTGCACGGTGTGTTCTCCAGGCATGGCGGTGTCAGTCCTGAACCGTTTGACACATTGAATGTGGCCTGGAACGTGGGAGATGAACCCGGGACTGTGGCGGTGAACCGGGAGCGGATTCAGGCGACGCTTGGCGGCGCACCGCTGGTTGCGGTCAACCAGGTGCATGGCCGGGATATCCGTGTGATCCGCGATCCGGCGGATGTGGCGACAACGGCTGAGGCCGATGCCATGATCACGGATCACCCGGGGGCACTTCTGATGATCCAGACCGCGGACTGTCAGGCAATCCTTTTGTATGATGCGGTTACGCCGGCCCTGGGCATGGTTCATGCCGGGTGGCGCGGCAGTGTGCAGAACCTGGCGGCACGCACGGTAGAGAAAATGACAGCGGTTTTTGGCAGTCGTCCGGAATCTATGCGGGCGGCCATCGGCCCGTCACTGGGACCGTGCTGCGGGGAATTTATCCGGTTTCAGGAGGAACTGCCTGCTGTCATGTGGTCATACCGGTCTGGAAATTATTTTGATTTCTGGGCGATTACACGGGACCAGCTGGCAGCTGCCGGTATCCCTTCTGATCGGATCGAGATTGCCGGGATCTGCACCGTGTGCAGGCATGATTTCTTTTTTTCATACCGGGCCGAGAACCGCACGGGACGTTTTGCAACCGTTGCGGGTCTGATCGAAACAGCCGGCTAAAGGAGGCAGGGATGCGGCAGGAACAGGCAAGGGTATTATGGAATGCGTCTGTCGGGCCGGATGTCTGGCATATGGGGGTGGAAACCGATGGGTATGGGCGCGCGTTTCCCGGTCAGTTCGTTACCCTGCATCTGGAGGAACGGCACACGCCGTTGCTGCGCAGGCCGTTTTCCATTCATCGGTTTATTCGGTCCGGCGGGACGGTGACCGGGATTGAGCTGCTCTACAAGGTGATCGGTAATACCACGCAGGCAATGACCGAATTGAAAACCGGAGAAACAGTGGATCTGACCGGTCCGCTGGGACGGGGATTTGATATTGGCTTCAACACAGCCGGCGCGGCTTGCCTGGTTGGCGGCGGGATCGGCCTGGCGCCGCTGATGGCACTGGCAGACCGATTGCGGGAAACGGCTCCGGACCGGACGCTTCACCTGATGGCGGGCGGGGCCACCCAGGCGGATCTGGTTCGGCTTGGCGCATTCGAGGCTGCGGGGTGCGCGGTTCAAACCGCGACCATGGACGGCAGCACTGGTGATCGTGGGACGGTGATCGTTCCCCTGGAACGGTTCTTAAAAACGGGTAAAACCGCCAAGGTTTTCAGCTGCGGCCCCATGCCCATGCTGAGAGCAGTGGCGTTTCAGTGCTGGGACCGGAGTGTGGCCTGTGAGGTGTCCCTGGAAACCGTGATGGCCTGCGGCATGGGCGCATGCCTCGGATGCGCAGTGCCCCGACCGGATAGCGATACGGCCTATTTTCATGCCTGTATCGACGGCCCCATATTCGATGCCGCCGTCTTTACTCCCCCAAGGGGCAGTTGATTGTAAAACATGAGGGTGCAGGGGGATCATCCCCCTGCCCGCCGGAGGCAAGGGGTTTGAATCACAACTGGGAATTAACCGCCCGTGTCCGGGCAGCCGGCTGAGCGGCCAAACTGGAACCGGCGGTTCTGGAACGGGTGATATCGGGACTCAGGGTACCATTGGATCCGCGGCTCCTGGTGGGGCTGGATCATGCGGATGATGCCGGGGTGTTCAAACTGTCAGACGAGACAGCCTTGATTCAGACGCTTGATTTTCTGACCCCCATTGTGGATGACCCGTATGATTTTGGCCGGATTGCGGCCGCCAATGCCCTGAGTGATGTCTATGCCATGGGCGGCAAACCGCTGACGGCCATGAATATTATCTGTTTTCCGTCAGAGACCCTACCCGAATCCGTGCTCGAAGCGACCCTGAACGGCGGCCTTGCGGCGATGGCCGAAGCGGGTGCGGTGTTGGTGGGCGGGCACAGTGTAGACGATGCGGAGTTCAAGTACGGGCTGTCGGTGACGGGTGTCGTGCATCCGGAGCGGGTGCTGACCAATGGCGGGCTGGTTCCCGGGGACCGGCTGATTTTGACCAAGCCCCTGGGAACAGGGATTTTATCCACGGCCATCAAGGGAAAGGTGGCAGGGGCAGATGCGGCCCGGGTGCTGGTGGATACGGCAGGCACGCTGAACCGGGCTGCGGCTGAGGTGATGAAACGGTTTCCGGTACGCGGGTGCACGGATGTGACTGGTTTCGGGCTGGCCGGACATCTTCTGGAAATGGCGCGGGCAAGCCGTGTGCGGGTACGGGTATCGGTGGGTGCGCTGCCTGTGCTGCCCGAGGTGCCGTCGTATGCGGCCATGGGGCTGATTCCTGCAGGCGCGTACAAGAACCGGCGGTTCTGCGGTGATGCTGTCAGTTGCGAGGCGGCAGTGCCGCTGGATTTGGCGGATGTTTTTTTTGATCCCCAGACATCCGGGGGACTTTTGTTCGGCGTGCCGGCAGAATCGGCGGCAGACTGTCTTTTAGCCCTGTCAGACGCGGGTATAACCGGGGCGGCGGGTATCGGAACCGTGGAAGCTCTGCACAGCTGCGGTGCTGTCCATCTTGCGGGGTGATCTTGGCCGGGCCCGGGTGCTTAAAATTTCAAATATCAAAATTCATCCATTCATGTAATTGTTGGCACCAAATAGCTGTGCTTGTGAAAATTGACCGGTTTTGGAATCGGTTACGGATATAATTCACAGAAATAGCTAATTTCAGATAATTGGCGACTGTCACCTGTGTCATTTTCAAACGGGTACCGGTTTGGCAATTACTGAGCTTCGGGTCGCATTTCAGATTGAGTACTCCTCTGATTTTCTGCATAGATGATATCTCTCTTGTCATTCCATCCTTTTCGAATCTATTTTTTGAGGCATGATACGGCAAATTTTAGCCAACGATCCAGCATCGCAAAAAAAATAAATTTTACATTGATTAGGAAAAGGTGCTGGAAAGGCCTGCCAATAGTAAAATTGAACGATCCCGAGGCGGTCGTCTCCGAAGCTTCTGTAAAAGGCTGCTATGGGGGGAAACGAATTCTTCGCTCATCGGTCCAGTCCGTGGCTGAATGAGCCTGACAGCGGACCGATTAGGTGAAATGGGGTAACCTGTCATCAGTGGTTCGATAGCTGGGGGAACAATGAAAAAAAACTTCATTTGGAAATAAATTCAATTATTTTAATATGTTAATTTGTAATTTTTAGGCAGGGCTGAGACATTTTAAAAAAAAGCTTGACAAAAAAAACAGGGTTGATAGTTAGGTGTGGCTAATATAGTAAGAGAAGCACAATTAAGCTAATATTAACATTTAGAATTAGATATCTGGTCCCAAAGAAGATTCCATATGGGATTCTTCTGCCAATAGAGCAGAGGCTTTTTCCCACTCTTTATTCTTGAAGTTCTCCTTGTTTTGCCGTCAAGGAAGTGGAGTATTGTGTCTTGATTTCTGTAGCGTTATCTGTTCTCTCACATGCCCTATCCGGTCCCTTATCGCCCCGAGTGTTATACATAATAAAAGCGGAGAAGAGACCCGAAGATTACTCTCTTAATCGCATCTGCTAATAGCTATGAGGACTATTAAAAATACTCTTAAAATTAGATATAAACCACTCTTTTTGGGGATGATGAAGAGAAATAAGCGTCCCCTCTTTCCGCTTGGGTTACGATTTTTACTATGGATCACTATTGTTTTATGTTTGGACGTCTTGAATCTGGGGGCATATTAGACCTGAGCTGATCGATTTTTAGTTCAATCTGCACTGATTTCATGCACGGCAGAGCTTCTCGAAAATCCGCGACACACCCACAGGTATGCCTGCAGTTTCCGAAAACCCTTGCCGCCTAAGATTTCGGAATATCTCTTCCCTGAGAAGTGCTCAATTTCGGTTAGTCTTTCGTTCAGTTAGGGTGCAATTTATCAGGCATCTGAGGAGGTTTCATCGTGAACGTTTCATCTAAAACCATGATTGTCAAGTTTTCCAAATGGCAGTGATGAAACCACCAAACACGATGGCTGATTATCGACATTGGCATGTTCTTTCGACACTATCTGGTAGAGAGATCGATATTGAACATGAAATCTACCATCTTCTAAAACATCGCTATCATTTATTTATTCCTTGCAGAGAGATGTTTTACCAATTTCAAGGCCATCACCGGAAAGTTATTAAACCGCTATTTCCCGGCTATATATTTATCCATCAAAAAATTGAATCGTTCCTGGTTGCGATCCGCAATACGCACCTCAGAAACAGGCTTCATCCGATCATGCAAGATGGCTGTTACGCAATGGTACAGGAACATGAGATGAAGTTTCTGATGAATATGACCGGGCCTACAGGTTTGGTGAAATCTTCCTGCGCCGTGCTTGAGGAAGATGACGCGCTGGTTATTACCAGTGGTCCCCTTAAAGACCTGACTGGCAAGATTGTGTATGTCGACAAACGCAAGCGCAAAGCCAAGATTGAACTCAGCTTGCTGAATAAAACGATTGGGGTCATCCTCGGTCTCGAAATATTGGAAAAACGCTGATTGTTAGCTGGAGCTGTCTCCAAGCTTGGTTGGTCTCACCATGTAACATTCTGGTTCGTTTCCGGTAGGTAATGAAATAACTGACGCATACTTTAATCCGAATTTTTAAAAGGGAAAAAATGAGCATCAGCGAGATGGAAAAAAAGTTAAGCGAATCTGCAAGATCGGATGCAATTACTAAGATGCGCGATGCAGATGACGTCACTGCATGGTTGATTAATCATATTTCAAAGCTTCTGGATCTTAATCCGGATGATGTCGATGTCAATTCAACCTTTTCCAAGCTGGGTCTAAAATCAAAAGCCATCGTGTCCACTACCGCAGCTCTTGGCGCGTGGCTTGATCAAAATCTACCTTCTACATTGGGGTTCAATTACCCAACGATCAAAATGATATCACGTTTTCTTGCCGAAAATAAGGATCATAGCACCAGTCGCCCCTGCTTTGATAACAACAATTTGCTTCGTGATGTCCATTCAACAAAAGGCCCATCTCAGCGCGAACAGGTGCCCGAACAGATAAAGAATCTTGCAGGGGACAAAACAGAGCCGATTGCAGTGATCGGTATGGCTTGCCGGTTTCCAGGCGGATGCAATAGCCCAGACGCGTTTCATCGTTTCCTAATTGATGGGGGGGATGCCATCACCAAGGTGCCGGCCGACAGGTGGGATGCGGATGCCTTGTTCGATCCGGATCCACAAGTACCGGGGAAAATGGTAACCTCTTGGGGTGGTTTTGTCGATTCCGTGGACCAGTTTGACGCCACTTTTTTCGGCATTTCTCCCAGGGAAGCCAGAAGCATGGATCCGCAACAGCGCCTTGCAATAGAGATCAGTTGGGAGGCTCTGGAGGACGCCGGCGAGGCATCGGAGCGATTAAACGGGAGCAATACCGGTGTCTTTATCGGTATCAGCGGTAGTGACTACGGCAGACGGCTGTTTAAGGATTGGACTCGGCTTGATCTATACTGCGGCACTGGAAGCTCTGCATCCATCGTCGCCAATCGTATATCCTATTTTCTTGGTCTTCGGGGGCCCAGTATGGCCGTCGATACAGCCTGTTCCTCTTCATTAGTGGCGCTTGATCTCGCCTGTTCGTCTCTGAGAAACGGCGGTTGTGGTATGGCCCTGGCAGGAGGGGTAAACCTCATCCTGTCGCCGGAAATGACAATCATTTTTTCTAAAGCTGGGTTGATGGCGCCGGACGGACGGTGCAAGACCTTTGACGCCTCCGCCAATGGATATGTCCGTTCAGAAGGTTGCGGAATAATAGTCCTGAAGCGTTACTCCGATGCTGTGCGTGATGGCAATCGTATATTGGCGCTCATACGCGGTAGTCATGTCAATCAGGACGGTCAAAGCAATGGTCTGACTGTTCCCAATGGCCAGGCCCAGATCTCTCTGATTCAGGACGCGCTTTTGCATGCCGGCGCTACACCTTTGGATGTCAGCTATGTCGAAGCGCACGGAACCGGAACAGCCATCGGCGATCCTATTGAGATGAACTCTATTGGCGCTGTATTGGGCCAAGGACGCTCCTCTTTACATCCATTGATCGTCGGTTCGGTGAAAAGCAATATCGGCCATTTGGAACAGGCCGCTGGCATTGCCGGCGTGATCAAAGTCATCCAGAGTCTGGTGCATGAGACGATTCCTCCCAACCTCCATTTTAAGAAACCGAATCCGTTGATAGCGCTTGATGACATACCCGCGATCATTCCCACACAGCCCATGCCGTGGCCCGCATCCACTGAGTCGCCGCGCATCGCCGGGGTAAGTGGTTTTAGTTTCGGAGGCGTTAACGCCCACATTGTTTTTCAGGAAGCACCCAGCGCGGGGTACACTCGAAAGCCATCAACGTGGGAGGACGACGATGAGCGGTCGATAAACCTGATGACCCTTTCGGCGAAAAATGAAGACGCTTTGCGGGATATGGCAGATGCCTACGGAAGCTACCTGGAAGACACCTCTGATTTGGACATGGAAAGTGTATGCCGTACTGCCCAAGCGGGACGTTTCCACTTTTCCCATCGTCTTGCTCTTACAGGACGCTCCGTAGAAGATATTGCCAAAAAGCTCAAAGCGTATGCGGTCAATCCTGAAGGGTCTGATATCATGCAAACCCCTCACTGGTCCCCCCCCTCGCCGGAAGTGGTTTTTCTTTTTACCGGCCAGGGAGCCCAATATCCGGGAATGGGACGCGCACTTTATAACAGCCAGCCGGTTTTTAAAAAATATCTGGACCAATGTATCGACATTCTGGTTGAGCACCTGGACCGGCCTTTACTGCCGATAATTTTCGGGGAAGACAGTTCGTTACTCAATGAAACTGCCTACACCCAACCCGCGCTATTCGCTCTGGAATACGCGCTGGCACGCATGTGGCAGGCATGGGGTATCCGTCCCGCTGCGGTTATGGGTCATAGTGTGGGAGAGTATACGGCTGCCTGTTTGGCGGGCGTTTTCAGCTTAGAGGATGGCTTAAAGCTGATCGCGGCTCGGGGTCGTTTGATCCAGGCCTTACCCCGGAACGGGAAAATGGCGGCCGTGTTTGCAGGTGTGGACCCAGTCTCCGAAATCCTGTCCGCGGCAAAAGACGATTTGGTCTCCATCGCCGCCGTGAACGGCCCTGAAAACGTTGTGATATCCGGTATGGCCGGTAGCGTTGACGAAGTTTTGAACAGGCTTTCGCAAAAGGGAATTCAAGCGCTGCCCCTGACCGTTTCGCACGCCTTTCATTCGCCGTTGATGGATCCCATGCTCGACGCGTTTGAAAAGATTGCCGCCAAGGTTTCCTTTTCAGTGCCGGATATCGCCTTTGTATCCAATCTCACCGGAGAAATGGCGCATGAAGCGGTTTGTGAATCTGTTTATTGGCGCAAGCATGTCCGGCAGCCCGTACGATTTGAGGAAAGCATCCGTTTTCTTTGTAAGAGCAACTATCACTTGATGCTCGAAATCGGCCCCCAGCCAATTTTAACAGGTATGGCGAAAAGTTTTCTCACCGATGATGAGATTACCTGCCTGCCTTCTCTGCGGAGAAATGAGCATGATTGGCGTACCATCTCAGAAACATTGGGAAATTTGTATACCCAAGGTGCGCGAATTGATTGGCAGGCGTTTCATCGTCATACGGCCGGTCGTCTTGTCCCACTTCCCACATATCCCTTTCAACGCCGTCGATACTGGTACCGTGAGACTGGCGCACCCGGAGTCGAACAGGAAACCAACTATTCAAGCGAACCGATGCGTTCGTTTGCGGATTTCCATCCGCAAGGGGGAAAACGAATAGAAACGCCTCTGGATCAGGCTATTTACACCTATGAATGTGAAACAAATTCTTTTTATGCGGACGACCACCGGGTATACGGCCATGCGGTGATATCTGGTTCAACCCTGCTTTGCATGGCTCTGTCTGTAATGAAGGATATGTTTACAGAAGCGTCGATTCACGTGGCGGATATGGTCGTTATGAATCCGCTTTTCATCCGGGAATCCAGCACTGCCGTTATTCAGGTGATTTTTCATCCGGAGGATGACCATGGCTTCATTTTTAGAATCCACTCTGCTTTAAGAAACCGGTCGAGTGAGCAGGGCCCGTGGAAAGAAAATGCTTACGGCCGTATCCACACAGGTGGTGTCGGAAGTGCCATTGAGAAGACGGATTTTTTAAGCGTTGATCAGATGAAAAAACAATGCCGGGAAGAGATTAACCCAGACGATTTTTACCAGACCATATGGGATAGCGGGTTACAGCTTAAGGATCATTTCAGATGGCTTCGCAAGATCTGGAGAGGGAACGGCGAGGCGTTCGCGGCGATTCGAGAACCCAAGGAAAAAGAAATCTTCACTAATGGTCTGGTTGCGCCCGGACTGATTGATTCATGCGTACAGCTAGGTTTTGCCTGTTTTGATATGGATGAGGACAGCGCGTACATGTTTCTCGGTTATGACCGGTTCCATTTTTACAAGAACGTCCCTGGTAAGCGATATTGCCATATGAAAATCCGGAAACAGGACTCGGACGGAGAACTTGTTTCCGGAGATTATCGTCTGTTCAACGACCAGGGGCAAATCATTGCCGAAGCAGAGGGCATCCATCTAAAACGCGCGCCAAAACATGCATTGATCAGCGGAATGACAACAAACCGGAGGGATCTGCTGTATGAGATTGACTGGCGACCGGTATCACCGCCGGCGCAAGCGGACACTCGACCGGCGGAAGGCAACTGGGTCGTTCTGGCGGACAGGGAAAACATCGCCACCCAGGTGTCAGCGGCGCTTGAAGGGAAGGGCATACTGGTTGAAATAGTGATGAAGGGCGCCTCTTTCAAACAGACAGCGCACAATGAATTTACCGTCAATCCCGAACGTCCGGAGGATTTTTCCCGACTCATAGAGATCCTAACGGAAAAGCGGATGACATCTCTTGGGGGAATCATTAACTTGTGGCCCCTGGACGGAACCGCACCGGACTCCTGGTCCAGTGAATCCCTGATGGCGGATCAGATTCTGGGGTGCGCGAGTACATTGCATTTGATCCAAGCCCTGACCCGGACCAATCTCCATCCACTGCCGCCATTATGGACAGTTACACGAGGAACGCAATCGGTACTTCCCCACGATTCTATCAATCCGTCCCAAGCCCCGGTATGGGGGCTGGACAAAGTCATCGCACTCGAACACCCGGATATGCGTGGAGGTGTGGTGGATCTGGATTCGGACCCTAAAGGGGATGATATTTTCGGGTTATTGAACGAAATACGAAACCCGGTTGCTGAGCGGTATATGGCCTTTCGTGACGGGAGACCTTATGCGGCCCGGCTTTTGCGAATGAAATCGAAGCAAGCGGCTTCCAAACCGGTAGTGATCCCATCTCCCGGAACTTATCTGATTACCGGAGGAACAGGAGGGCTGGGTCTGAAGCTGGCAGCTTGGCTGGCAACCGGCAAAGAGATTGATGTGGTGCTTGTCAGCCGGAGACCGTTTCCCATCGAAAAATTGCCGGCCGAATTGGCTCAAACGGACGGCCGGATAAAAATTCTGCAGGCGGATGTCACCCAGTTGGATCAGCTCGCCGCGGTATTCGATGAAATCCGGAAAAGTTTGCCGCCGTTGCGGGGCATTTTCCATCTGGCCGGCGTTCTGGATGACGGCGCGTTGCACCAGCAAAAATGGCAGCGCTTCGAAAAAGTCATGGCGACCAAAATGCTGGGTGCATGGCACCTGCACCAACTGACCGTCAAGATGGATCTGGAGTTTTTTGTCCTTTTCTCCTCAGTCGCATCCTTGCTGGGATCCCCCGGCCAAGGCAATTATTCGGCCGGAAATGCGTTCATGGACAGTCTGTCAAAGTATCGTCAATCAATCGGTCTGCCTGCAATCAGCGTGAATTGGGGTCCCTTTTCAGAGGCGGGCATGGCGGAAAAGCTCACCGAGGCGGATAAAAGTCGCTGGATTGCAAGGGGGATCGGCATGCTGGACAGTGACACGGGATTTTCCGTACTCGACTGGTTGATGGCAGAAAATCCTCCTCAGGCCGGAGTCATGGAAATAGACTGGCCTCGCTATTTGAAGCATCATCCCCATGGCGGCGATCATCCGTTTTACGAAGGGCTGTTTTCACCATCCGCAAACGATGCAATCCCTGACAAACCTGTTACAGCAAAGTCGAGCGACATCCTGGCAAAAATCGACCGTGCCAATTCCGAAGCCCGTCAAAAGATCATCGAAGAGCATATTGGAAATCATGTGGCTGAGGTTCTCTGGCTTCCTGAGGATGAGCAGCTGGATGTCCGGCGCCCGTTTGTGGAGCTGGGACTTGATTCCCTCATGGTATTGGAACTGAGGAAACGGCTGAGCCGAGATTTTGAGATCGAACTGGCCATGACGGATTTTTTACGGAATGCTTCCGTTTCCGGGTTGGCCGTCAAGGTTCTTGACCGCTTGGGATCATCCGGTACCGAAAAACCGGCTCCCGAGGTTCCAGAATTGCCGCAAATCGTCCCTGCGCCGGAACAACGCGCGTTGCCGTTTCCGTTAACTGACGTTCAGCACGCATACTGGATCGGAAGAAGCGGCAACTTTGATTTGGGGGGCGTGTCCTGTCACGTTTACCCGGAGGTGGAGATCGCCGATCTGGATATCGAAAAATTGGAAAATGCCGTAAACCGTCTTGTGAAACGGCACGAAATGCTCAGAGCCGTCATTCTGCCGGACGGTTATCAGGTAATTCTCCCGGAAATACCGCCGTACCGGATTGAGGTACAGGATCTGAGAGGACAAACCTCCGATGTAGTCAAACAGGGGCTCAAAAATTATCGGGACCGCATGTCTCAGCAGATACTTTCCTCGGAAACCGGACCGTTATTCGAAATCCGGGCGTCACTGCTTGACGGCGGCATGACGCGTCTTCATATCAGTTTTGACCTTCTCATCGGCGACGGCTGGAGTTTCAACATCCTGATCCGCGATCTTTACGAATACTATATGAATCCGGGAGTCGATCTGCCCCCCTTGACGCTTTCCTTCAGAGATTACGTCATCGCGGAACAGGCAATAAAAAGCACCGAACTATACCAGACTTCCTTGAATTATTGGAGACAACGCATTACCGATCTTCCCCCCGCCCCGGCCCTTCCGCTCGCCAAATCCCCGGGCCAAATCGAAAACCATCGTTTTGTGCGCCTTAAATCCCGGCTGGATAAGGAGGCGTGGATCCGGTTAAAAAAACGGGCGGCCAAGGCGGGATTAACCCCTTCAGGCGTTTTACTGGCCGCTTTTGCGGAGATTCTGGCGACATGGAGCAAAGATCCCCGTTTTACGATCAACCTGACCATGTTCAACCGCCTTCCCCTGCATCTCGAGGTGATGGATATTGTGGGTGATTTTACCACCCTTACGCTGTTGGCGGTGGATAACGGCAAGGGAAAGAGTTTTGAGGAAAGGGCTGGCTATATACAGGAACAGCTCTGGCAAGATTTGGAACACCGCTTTGTTTCCGGAATCGAAGTGCTACGGCAGATGACCAGCGAAAAGGGAAGTGCGGCTGGTTTCCCGGTGGTTTTTACCAGCGTGCTGCCCTACAGCACAGCAAATGACGACAAAACGGCTATCGGTCTGCCCAGTAAGCTTGCAGCTGAGCTGAAATACTGCATTTCACAGACCCCACAGGTTTGGCTGGACCATCAGATTTTTGATCAGGACGGTGCCTTGGTTTACAACTGGGACGCGGTCGAAGGTCTTTTTCCAGAAGGCATGTTGGAGGACATGTTTGAGGCCTATACGCGTTTTATCGAATCACTTGCCCAAAACCGGTCTGCATGGGAAGACACTGGTCTAAATCTGATACCGGAGCCTCAGTTAAGTCTGCGAGAGGCGGTCAATGACACCCAAAAGCCGATTTCCGAAGAATTGCTCCACAGCCTATTTTTTAATCAGGCTGACTTGAATCCTGACCAGAAAGCACTGATCACCAGTGAAAAAAATATGACCTACAAGGAACTGGCGCTCCGGGCCGAGAAAATCGGAAAGTGCTTACAGTTCCACAACATTCAACCCGACGAATTGGTGGCAGTTGTTATGGAGAAAGGATGGGAGCAGGTGGTTGCGGTACTCGGAATTCTTTGGTCCGGGTCTGCCTATCTGCCCATTGACGCTTCCATGCCCAAGGTTCGGAGAGATCGTATTTTGGAAAACGGCTGTGTAAGAATCGTCCTCACCCAATCCCAGCTCTTGGAAAACATCGACTTACCCGAAGCCGTCCAATGCCTTGCTGTTGATCAGACTGAATACTCCTCCGAAAGGATGCCTTTTCAGCCGGTTCAGAAAAATACGAATCTGGCCTATGTAATCTATACCTCGGGGTCCACAGGAGATCCCAAAGGAGTGATGATCGACCATAGGGGGGCGGTTAACACCATTTGTGATATTAACCGCCGATTCGACATAAGTGCCAAAGACTGCGTACTGGGACTTGCCGAACTCAGCTTCGACCTGTCTGTCTACGATATTTTCGGCGTCCTTGGAGCCGGTGCCACACTGGTCATTCCGGATGCGGCCCATGTCAAAGATCCGACACACTGGTTAAAATGGATAGAAAAAGAAAGCATAACCCTGTGGAACTCAGTTCCCCAGCACATGCAGATGCTCATGGAATCCGTAGTCGGTATTACCGACCCCTTGCCCGATTCTCTGCGCCTGGTCATGCTCAGTGGAGACTGGATTCCACTTGATTTGCCTGGAAAAATCTTTGCCAGCTTTCCCAAGGCTCGGGTCATTAGCCTAGGCGGAGCCACCGAAGCCTCTATTTGGTCGATTCTTTATCCGATAGGCCATATCGATCCTCAATGGAAAAGCATTCCCTACGGTCGGCCCATGGACAACCAGCAGTTTTACGTCCTTAATAAGCATATGCAACCATGCCCGGATTGGGTTACAGGTGATCTGTACATCGGAGGTATCGGTCTTGCAAAAGGTTATCGCCTTGATGAGGAAAAAACACGACAGAGTTTTGTTACCCATCCGACAAACCAAATGCCGTTGTATAAAACCGGAGACTTAGGAAGATATCTCCCCGATGGCACCATTGAATTCCAAGGCAGAGAAGATCTGCAGGTAAAAATTCGAGGCTACCGAATTGAACTCGGAGAAGTGGAAACTGCTCTGAATAGCTATCCTGGAATAGAAAAATCACTTGTAACGGTGAAAACCTCTAGTAATAATGAAAGCTATGTTGTAGGTTATATCGTGCTCGAAAAGGACGCCGCATTTTCCGATTCTGATGTCAAACAATATCTTGAACAAAAAATTCCGATTTATATGATTCCAAGCTTTTACAAGCTGTTAGAACAGTTTCCCTTGTCTGAAAATGGCAAAATAGACTACAAAATGTTACCCTCTCCTGATACCATGGTGGCTCTTAAACCAGGTGAAGAATCGGTGCCGGAAAATGAAATGGAACAAATAGTTTTACCCATACTCTGTGAAGCTGCAGGGCTTAGTCATATCGGCGTGAGAACCAATTTCTTTGATGCGGGCATTAACTCTTTACATCTGGTTAGGTTCAGATCGCTTATAAAGAAAAAACTGAAAAGGGATGTAGAGATGGTTGATTTGTTCAAATACGCGAATATCCGTTCTTTGTCAGAACATTTTTCCCGGAAAGAAAGAAAAAAAGTGAATTTGCATCAAGCAGATAAGATAGCGGATAACAGACAGGCAAGAAGAAGACAAAAAAGACAAACAGTACGAAGTATATCTGTTGATGTATAGGTGAAAAAAATGAATAGTGAAAATTTAACGAATAAAATAGCCGTAATTGGAATGGCCTGCCGTTTCCCTGGTGCGCAAAATGCCGACATATTTTGGGAAAATCTTAAAAACGGGATCGAATCCATCTCCTATTTTTCAAATCAGGATTTGAAGGAATCCGGTATTGCACCTTTAATTTATAACCAACCGGAATATGTCAGAAAAGGCTTCATTATAGACGACGAGGACAAATTTGATGCCGCTTTTTTCGGGTATTCACCCAGGGAAGCGGAGAATATGGACCCTCAGCATCGTCTATTTCTCGAAACGGCATGGAAAGCCCTTGAAGACGGTGGATATCCTCCTGGTCAGTGCGATGCACCCGTTGGTGTTTTTGCCGGTTCCAAAATCAGTACCTATCTATTGAATCTGATTAATGGCCAACAATCCATGTATGGGGCGGTCGCCGGATATCAGACCCTGATTGGAAACGATAAAGATTATCTGGCCACCCGTGTTTCTTACAAACTAAACTTAAAAGGTCCAAGTGTAACTGTCCAGTCCGCCTGTTCCACTTCTCTCTTAGCGGTTCATTTTGCCTGCGAAAGTTTGCTCAGCGGAGAGTGCGATATGGCTTTGGCGGGAGGTGTCGCTATTTCTGTACCTCAAAAGACCGGCTACTTGTATCAGGAGGGAATGGTGATTTCGCCGGACGGGCATTGTCGCGCGTTTGATGAACAAGCAAAAGGAATGAGCCCTGGAAACGGAGTCGGTATAGTCCTCCTAAAGGAGTTAGAAAAAGCCATCCAAGACAAGGATCATATATATGCTGTTATCCGAGGCACTGCCGCGAACAATGACGGTTCTGATAAAACAGGATTTACTACACCCAGTGTGGAAGGGCAGGCCAAGGTAATTCGGGAGGCCATCTCCATTGCCGAAGTTGACTGTGAATCCATCTCATACCTTGAAACCCACGGTACCGGTACTGAAATCGGAGATCCCATTGAGATTGAGGCGGTCACTGAAGTTTTCAGGGCGGAAACAGATAAAAGAGGCTTTTGCGCCATCGGTTCGCTTAAGACCAATATTGGTCATTTGGATACGGCAGCAGGCGTCGCCAGCCTAATAAAAACCGTTTTATCGTTGAAACATGCTCAGATTCCCCCTAGTCTGAATTATTCGAAACCAAATCCTAAGATCAATTTTGAAACGACACCATTTTTTGTAAACACACAACTATCAGAATGGCAGACGAATGGGTTACCAAGACGTGCCGGAGTTAGTTGTTTCGGCTTTGGCGGAACTAACGTTCATGCCATTCTGGAAGAAGCCCCGCAACGCAATTTTCAAACGCATAATGCAACACACCCTTTTCATCTGTTGACGCTTTCCGCAAAAACACCCCAAGCCCTGAAACAACAGATACAGAACTATCACTTGTTTTTGGGAAAAAATAATTACCTTTCTGTTGAAGATATCTGCTTTACCGCCAATACCGGCAGACCTCATTTAAAGTACCGATTCGCCTCTGTCTGCTCCTCGTTTGATGATTTGCGACAACAATTGGCTTCTGCCACAAAGGGCGAACAGTCAACAACCTTGTTTGAAGGAGTTGCAGACAACCGGATTGAGCCAGAAGTTAGTTTTGATTTTTCCGGTCAGTCGTTTGAATCCGAACAGATAGCAAATATCAGCTATAGCTCTCATGTGCTGAAATCCCATTACCGTCTCCCTTTGGAAAGGGAAAACAAGGATAACTACCTGTCAATTCTATCTGTTTTGGGGCAATTGTTTGTTAAGGGCGCAAACATTGATTGGGAAGCCTTTTATCATGACGGTACGCCGTATCGAGTTCCATTACCGACCTATCCATTTGAAAAACAGAGGCATTGGGTTACATCTACCAATAAAGAGTGTGAAAATTCTCCGGATAAATCAGCACTTCATGAAAATATCGATGAGATTATATCATGGGACTCCGTGGTTGCTGAAGGAAAGCTGCAGGCGGCGAATGTCTTTTTTGATTTAAAAAAATATATAACATATAAAAAGAATGTGTTTTCACTATGTTCTTTTTATATTATCAGTACATTGGAATCTCTGGAACTTTTTACTAAGGCCGATGATGAATATTCGATTGAATCTTTGATTGATCAAGCCAACATTCTTCCCAAATACAAACAACTGATATCACGTTTTTTGAAAACCCTTACAAGTTCAGGAGAATTAAGCAGACAGGAGGATCATTACAGCAACCTGAAACACACCGAATCCGATAGTATTGATAGATTTATAGAAAAAATAGAAACTACTTATCCCGAATACGGAGAATGGACTAAACTAGTTTCCCTTTGTGGAAAAAATTTGGGAGAGATATTGCAGGGACGAGTGAATCCGCTGGAAATTCTTTTTCCAAAAGGATCTATCGAAATGATAGAATCCGTCTACCAGAATGATGATTCTACAAAGTATCTCAATAGTATTATTGTTGGAATAGTAAAAAAAATAAGCCAAACCTTACCGAAGTCCATCTGTTTACGCATTCTTGAAATAGGCGCAGGAACAGGATCAACAACGGGCGCAATATTGGAGCGTATACAATCCAACGATGTTCACTATTGTTTTACTGATATATCTCCAAAATTCCTTAATCATGCAAGAAAAAAATTCAGCCAATATTCCTTTGTTGAATATAAAATACTTAACATTGAGTCGCCCCCGGAAGATCAGTCTTTCGAGGCTCACGGCTATGACGTGATTATTGCGGCAAACGTATTACACGCGACAAGGGATCTAAACATGGTGATGGATAACGTTAGATCCCTTCTGGCTCCGAATGGCATACTCGTTCTCCGGGAAATAACAAGTCCGCATGTAAATTTTGATCTCATCTTTGGACCGGTGCTGAATATACTTGTCGACGAAGAGCTGCGAAAGGGACAGCCATTTTTGTCAAAGGAAAAATGGTATGATTTACTGGAATCAAAAGGATTTGTTAGAACTGAGGCGTTTTCGACCGATACTGAAAGATTGGGCGAACACATCATTGTCTCCCAGTTGACTTCAATGTCACAGTCCGGTGTTGACACGCATGCATTCAGAAGGGAAAAGGGTCTATATCAATCTTTGGCTGGACAACGTTTGACGTTTCCATTTCCAGTGTTTGAAATAGAATTAGATATAGAATCCATTGGTGTCATAAAGCATCACCGGATAGATGATGTGATTATTCTTCCCGGCGCCGCATTTTTTGAAATGGCGGTAAGAGCAGGAGAGCAGATTTTTTCGACGGAAAATGTGAGGCTCAAGGATATTACCTTGCATCATGCATTGACCATCCCGGAAGACGGCGCCCGGAAAACCATTCAAATAATATTGGATCTCAATAAATTTGCTGGAAAATCAACTTTTCAGATTTTTAGCCTTGGGGAAGAAGAAAAATCCAGTTGGCAATTGCATGTAACTGGCTCCGTTCAACCCGTGGAAACAGAAAACGAAGACCTAACCCACGTTAGACCGCTCCTTACTGAAATCAAGGAAAAAATTTGTAAAACCGGGAATCTGGTTAAAGCTACTAATAAAAGTGAAGATATTTTTTTAATTGAGGATATTTGGCGTGATCAGCAGGAAATCTTTGCGCGTTTATCGATCAGCAACGAGGATATAGAGGCATGTCGGAACTACAGGATCCATCCGTTAGTTATGAATCCGGTCATGATGGCGTTAAGACAGGCCTTCCAGCATGAATTGAATGAATCGGGAAAAGACGCAATATATTTGCCGGTCAAGGCCGGACGTATTAACCGTTATGGACGCCTGACTTCGCAATTATGGTGCCACATGGAGATCCATTCAGACGGAATCCCGTCCGATGATTTTTATTTTGATTGCAGGTTGTTTGATCAAGACGGTGATTGCATCGCTGAATTAATGGATATTTATGTCCATCGCGCCAGCCATAAACCTTTCCAACAGAGAAAACCCCTTCTTAATAAAATGTATTATAAAATTGATTGGCAGCCCGATCTTCTTCCCCGAGAGCCGGAGCATATCGGGAAATCGAATGAAACCGATTCGCCTGAGAAATGGGTGGTTTTTGCTGATCATGGAGGTGCGGGGAAAAGATTAGCCAAGCTTTTGGGGGCTCAGGGCAAGACTTGTATCCAGATATACATGGGTTCAGGATTCGCTCAGTTAAAAGACAATACTTATACGATTATGCCTAAAAGTTATGAGGACTATAATCAGGTTTTCCGGACTATTACCAGAGATGCCTCGAAATTTGGAATCATACATCTGTGGAGTCTGGATGCGCTCTTAACTGAAGATCAGCCTTTGGCAAGGCTGGAAGAAATTGAGACAGAAGGATGCGGTAGCCTTTTTTACATCGTCAAGTCATTAGTTGAAAAGTATAACATTTCAGCAAAACTGTGCATTATTACTCAGAGTGTTCATCCAATCAATGGGAACACGTCTCAAATCTCCGTAGCTCAGGCCCCGATAATAGGGCTTACCAAAGTCCTGGCAAAAGAACTCCCGGAATTAAACTGTCTGTCAATCGATATCGATTCACTGAATACAGAAGCGGACTGCCTTCAGGTGATTGAGGCGATGCAGCGCGTCGGGCTGGATAACGAAGTAGCCTTTCGGAAAGGAGAGCGTTACACACCTCGATTGGTGAATTGTTTTCCAAAGGTCAAAGAGGAGCAAATCAATTTTGATAGTCTAGGACTATTTCTGATCACAGGGGCTTTTGGCGGACTGGGACTGGAGGTTGCACGCTGGCTTGCTGAAAATGGCGTCCGTTATTTGCTGCTGATCGGCCGAAATGAACCTGATGCTAACGTACTCGCGAACATTGAAAAATTGGAAGAAACCGGTGTGCAAATTTTTATGATTATTGCGGATGTTAGTGATTACAGCATGTTTTCGTCCAAATTGAATGAGGCCTTGCACAACATGCCGCCGTTAAAGGGGGTATTCCACTTGGCAGGCATTCTGAAAGGAGACATGATCCTTCATCAGGATTACGAAGAATTTGGGGAAGTTATGGACCCCAAGGTCAAAGGCGCTTGGAATCTGCACCTGTTGACACAAGATCTGTCTTTAGACTTTTTCGTTTTATTCTCAACCTCTTCTACTCTCTGGGGAATTCAGGGTGTTGGGTCCTATACTGCTGCCAACATGTTTTTGGACAGCCTTGCGCATTATCGTAAAAAACAAGGCTTGCCCGCCTTGAGTATCAACTGGGGAACCTGGGCAAAGATCGGCGCGGCTGCAAAATTGAATATGGAAGATCGACTTTCCGCTCAAGGACTAAACAGTATTCCTCCTGAAAAGTGTCTCGCCTGCCTGACAGAACTCTTACAGAGCAATATCTGCCAGACCGGTGTATTGGATGTTGACTGGGATACATTTCTGGGCAGATTTCCTAAACATGTAAAGCCATCTCTTTTCAGGGAATTGGAAACAAGCCTTTTCTCTTCACCCTCAATTAAAAAAACGGCAATTAATTTAGAGGTAAAAAATCTGCCATCCCTTGATCAATTACTGAAACTATCTGTCTATGAGCAGCAAACTTTATTATGTGCATATCTACGAAATGAAATCAGCCGAATCCTGAAGATTCAGGAAAAAAATATTAAATATGATCAGAATCTCATAGAATTAGGTATGGATTCTCTTATTTTTATTGAGTTGTCTCAGATATTGAGAAAGGATTTAAAAATTGAGATCGCACCACATAAAGTATTTGAGAATCCTTCGATAAGTGCAATGTCCCGGCAATTGGTAGGTGACATGGCCTTGGAAAAAAGAATAGCTGTTTTGGATGATAAAGCGATGCCTGATTTTGTTATCACGCATGACATAGCCAACAGGTATGAGCCGTTTGAATTAACCGATATTCAATATGCCTATTGGATTGGCCGTAATGCCACGTTGGAATTGGGCAATATCGCATGCCATGTTTATATGGAGATTGACGCAGTTCATTTGGATTTCGCCAGTTACAGCCGGGCTTGGCAAATTATGATCAAACGGCATGAAATGTTGCGGGCAGTTGTCTTGCCCGAAGGGACACAAAAAATTTTAGAAACCGTTTCTGACTATCGGATAGAGGTTTCTGACCTCACAAAAAAAACCTCCAACCAGGCCGACATCGCACTCAGGTCTATGCGGGATAAAATGTCACATCAGGTTTTAAATCCGGAAACATGGCCGCTATTTGATATTAAAATTTCTCGGATAAATAGTGAAATATCCAGAATTCACTTAAGTTTTGATATGTTGATTGTGGATGCGCTCAGTGTATCACAACTCATGCAGGAGCTGAATCGCTTATATCAGAATGAAAATACCTCGCTGCAGCCTTTAAATCTTTCTTTTAGAGATTACGTACATGCTAAAAAGCAATTTGAAAAATCTGCGTTATTTCAGCAATCTAAAGAATACTGGATGGAACGGCTGGAGACAATACCTCCTGGCCCTGAATTACCATTAAAAATAAAACCTAGTGAGGTACGGCGCCCTCAATTTTCACGCAGAACCTTGAAATTGGGTGCCGACACTTGGAGAAAATTGAAAACAAAAGCAGCTAAAGCGGGTCTGACACCTTCCGGGATATTGTTGGCGTGTTATGCCGAAATACTTTCTCTTTGGAGCAAAACACCACGATTCACCATAAATATGACCATTTTCAACCGGTTGCCGGTCCACGCACAGGTAAATGATATTATTGGGGACTTTACTTCTCTAATAATGTTAGTTGTAGACAACACCGAGAACCGAATATTCATTGAACGGGCGCAACAAATCCAACAGCAATTCTGGCGTGATGTTGAACATCGCCATTTCAGCGGTGTACGCGTACTTAGGGAATTATCTCGCATGAGGAAATCAGGCACTATCTCCATGCCCGTGGTGTTCACGAGTAATATCGTATATGGGGATTTAGAGGAAATAGCATCAGAGGCCCCTGAAATAAATGATATTGTTTACACGGTTACCCAAACACCTCAAGTTTGGCTGGATCATCAAATTACTGAACAAGGAAACGCTTTAAAACTAGACTGGGATGCGGTAGATGAACTTTTCCCCGAAGGTGTACTGGACGATATGTTTTACACATACCATTTATTGTTAAACCGTATTGCTTCCTCCGATGATGCCTGGCATGCAAGGATTTTTGAACTGCTGCCCGAACACCAGGCCGCCTTTCTGAAAAAAGCCAATGTAGCTGACATCCCTGTGCCCAACATATTGCTCCACACTTTGTTTGCTGATCAGGCTGACCGAATTCCTGAAAAAGATGCCCTTATCACCACTGAAAAGCGGATGAGTTACAAGGAATTGGCACTTTGGGCCAAGCTGATTGGACAGCGGTTGAGATCTATCGGCATCAAGCCCAATGAGCTGGTGGCTGTAGTTATGGATAAAGGATGGGAGCAGATTCCCGCTGTACTTGGCGTTCTGTATTCAGGTGCAGCTTATTTGCCAGTAGATCCTACCGTACCAAAAGAAAGACTCCGGCATCTTCTCAAAGACGGTGACGTCAGGGTCGTGCTTACCCAGTCTTGGTTGAATCAAAAATTGGGATGGCCTCATGATGTCGAATGCCTGCCTGTAGATTCTTTCTCATTGGCGGCTGAAGAGGAATTCGTTGAGTTAGATTTTATGCAAACTCCAAATGATCTAGCCTATGTCATCTACACTTCTGGGTCCACCGGTATCCCCAAAGGGGTAATGATCGACCATAAAAGTGCGGTCAACACAATTTTGGATATTAACGAACGTTTTCATCTCAGCTCAGAAGATAAAGTCTTTGCTTTGTCCAATTTGAACTTTGATTTGTCTGTCTATGATATTTTTGGAATCCTTGCAGTCGGTGCAACCATAGTTATTCCTGACCACAAAGGCGCAAATGATCCTGACCATTGGTTAAATTGGATCAACTCTGAAGGCATTACCGTGTGGAATACTGTTCCGCAGTTCATGCAGATGCTTACAGAATATATAGCAAATAGAAATAGTTGCTTGTCAGATTCTCTCAGGCTTATCATGATGAGTGGCGACTGGATCCCTCTTGATCTTCCGCAAAAAATCAGATCAAATTTTCAGAACGCCGAAATTTATAGCCTCGGCGGTGCAACGGAGGCATCAATATGGTCTATCTGTTATCCCGTAAAAAAAATAGACCCGGGTTGGAAAAGTATTCCATACGGAAAAGCCATGAAAAATCAGAAGGTTTTTGTATTAAACCAGAATTATGATGTTTGCCCAACCTGGGTCACGGGGGATCTGTTTATCGGAGGAGCCGGTCTTGCAAGGGGCTATTGGAAGGATAGAGAGAAAACTGATGCCTCATTTGTAGCACATCCGAAAACTAAGGAACGTCTATACAAAACGGGAGATCTTGGAAGATACCTACCGGATGGTAACATAGAGTTTCTGGGGAGGGAGGATTTACAGGTAAAGATTAATGGCTATCGGATTGAATGCGGTGAAATTGAAAGCGCCCTGAAACAACTTCCCGGCGTAAAGAATACCGTGGTCGTCGTTACGGATGGGCCCAGTATGGAAAAACAACTGTTGGGCTGTGTGATTCCTAATGATAAGGCAGATTCGATTTTGTTTGACTATAGAGACGTTGACCCGGCCGACTGTGCCTCACGTTGGGAGTCAGTCAGAAGCACCGGGAAAAGGCAGGCATCGCAAATCCCATCCTCGATAGATATAGAAGCTGTACCAGATTTTATAAACACTATCGAACAGTTGAGTTTTGTTATAATCTGTCAAATTTTGTATGGTATGGGCATCTTTTCAAGTCAAAGGGAGGAATACACCATTGATGAACTGATGCAGCGTTTTCGAATTCAACCTCGTTTTCAAACCCTGTTCCGTCACTGGCTTCATGTATTGCAAGAGGAAGGAGTGATTGAAAAGACGGAGGCTGGCAGTTATCTAAATTACCAACCTTTAAATGAAGAAAGACACTTCAACACTTCAAAATTGCCCAAAGATTTGAAAGGCCTATACTCAACGCTCCAGTATCATATTCCCCTCTATATAGATCTACTAAAAGGCAAAATTGAGCCAATTGAATTGTTACTAACAGAAGATACTTTCCTGACAGCTGAACGATTGGAACAGATTGACCCAGGGCGGGAGTATTACCTTAATCTGGCCGGCGCTATATTCACTACCATTGTGGATTCTCTTCCTTCGGACAGACATGTCCGTGTACTCGAAGTTGGAACAAGAGCTGGAAATCTCACCGAAACTCTTTTGTCTCTGTTGCCAATAGAACGCGGTAGTTATCTTTATGCAGATGAATCTTTTGTTTTTACAGACAAAATGAGAGAAAAGGTGGGAGATAAGTCTTCGCTGGAATTAAGCTTGTTGGATATGAACAAGGCGCCAGGCGTACAAGGATATGAGTCGCATACCTTCGATGTGATTATTGCGGATAAAGCTCTCCATCGGGCCAGGCATCTGGAAAAAACATTGAAACACGTGAAAGAACTTTTGGTTCCCGGTGGACTGCTCTTACTAGTAGAACCGACCCAGAACAATCGATTGATGCTTATAACTGTCGGTCTTTTTGAGGATGGATTCTCTCACTTTGAAGATGAAAGAAAAAATAGACGACTTCCTTTTATCCCTGTAGAAAAGTGGCATACTATTCTTGAAAAAACAGGTTTCTCGAGAATCTTGACGTTTCCGGAAGGCGGCCAAACCGCAGGTGTTTTCGGGCAACACTTAGTTGTAGCTCAGGCGCCGGAAAGGGCCAGGATATTTAAGCCTTCGAACATCAGCGATGCCTTGCAGCAGAAACTTCCCGGATACATGGTGCCGGCAAGATATATGCTACTGGATGAATTGCCTCTCTCAACCAACATGAAAATAGACAGAAAAGCACTTGCAAAAATTGTAAAAGAAACGGGACCGCAATCTGATAAGACATATGTAGCACCTTTCACAGAGATACAGATCAATATTGCCCGCATTCTGGAAGAGATGCTGGGCAATGTTAGAGTCGGCATTCATGATAATTTTTTTGAATTGGGAGGAGATTCCTTGAGAGCAATTCAATGTATCAACCTCCTGAAAGCGGCATATCCGGTGGAATTGTCTTTAAAGGAATTTTTTGAGGAATCAAATGTGGAACGACTTGCAAGAAAAATAGAAGAAAAATTAGAGATCGAAATAAAACTGGAGACAGAGGAAGGAATGATATGATTATTCACCATTAAAGGCTATGAGAGAGTCGGAATGTAGGAAGCAAGGGTTCAATGCCTCGCTTAAAATAAAAGATTTATTTTGTGCACACTTTTCGAAACGACACAAATAAAAAACAAATATGAGTTCAGAATGAAGAATTCGGTGCTTACATCATTACAAGAAATAATCGGTAAAGAGTTTGTTTCGGATCGTACAGAAGAGCTTTTTATTTATTCCAAAGATATGGGATCAAGTCATACAGGTCGGGTAGATTACCTTGTGGTACCAGGCTCCGTTGAGGAAATACAAAAAATCCTTGAAATGGCTTCTCAGAAAAAAATTCCGATTACACCTGTTGGGGCAGGCACAAATCTTTCTGGGCTAACCATCCCCAATCGCGGTGGGATTGCGTTGGATCTAAAACGGATGGATGCTATTTTAGAGGTGAACGAATCAAGCCGGTACGTCATTGTCGAACCGGGTGTAACCATTGGAAAATTGATTACTCATTTAAAGAAAAATTATCCAAATTTGAGGTTTTCTATACCGGATGCACCACCAACAGCTACAATCACGGGGAACGCGATATATAATGGTTCCGGTCATCTTTCAAAATATGGGGTGCATGCCGGCATGATCAACGGGCTTGAAGTCGTTTTGCCAAATGCAGAGATATGCCGGTTGGGTTCATGCTCAATATCTCCTTATTGGTTCGATAGAAGCCCGTTACCGGATTTGATCGGATTGTTCGTCAACTGGTTTGGTACGACAGGCATTGTCACTAAAATGGCTTTAAAACTATATCCAAGGCATAAAATAAGAAAAATGCTTTTCTTTGCTCTGCTTAATCCCGACGTGATCCCCTATGCATTGCAACGATTGACGGCAACCGAGCTGATTGAAGATATTCTTATCTTGGTTTATAGGATGCCAGGGCGAAAACTTCTTACAAATTTACTGGTTGTATATGTAACAGCAGACACTCAAACCGAATTCGACCTTAAGACCGCATTATTTACGGAACTGCTCACAAACCGTTCTACAGGCAACAATGAAATACTGAGTATTCCCAAGGAGAGTCTACCCCCAGAATTTATAAGCAGTTATCTGGCTGAACCCAAGTATGGAATGGAGATTGCCGATCAAAAAAAAGGAGGCGGATTTGAATATCTAGGAGTCAATTTCCCGCTCGAGCTGATACCGGAGGCCTACCGGGAAGGATGTGCAATCGCAGAAAACAATGATTTTGACGTGCCCTTCTTCACCATCCGAAATATAGGCATCGGGCAAAGCGTTATTTTTACATTTATGTACCCGTTTAACCGTGCGGATGAAAAAAGTCTTGACAATTGCAGGAGCGCTTTGATCGAAACAACGAAGATGGCGCTAAGAATTGGGGGGGTACCGTGGAAACCGACGATTAAAGAGCAAAAAATGATCCAAAAAAAAATGAATTTAGGAACGTTAAACCTCATGAAAAAAATAAAAAAGACTCTTGATCCAAATGGAATTATGAATCCGGGTAATTGGGAAGGAAATACGGTAAATGGTTCTACAAGATTATAGAGATATCTTCCACAGATGTTTTCGATGCGGTTACTGTAAGATGCCCTCGGAGTATTATGATTATAACTGTGTTTCGTATAACAAATACCGGATGGAAACATATTCTCCCGGTGGGCGACTTTGGCTTATCCGGGCGATTGCAAATAAAACAATTGATCCATCTCTCAATTACGCCGAAATCCTTTATTCGTGCACGATGTGCGGCAATTGTAAAGAGAACTGCTGCCTTGAATTCAAGGATGACATCTTAAATATTTTAACAGCCGCAAGAGAACAATTGGTTAATGAATCGATTTTGCCTGGCAATGTTCAAAAATACTTTGAAAACATCTACGCCTTTAACAATCCTTGGAAGAAGTCGCAAAAAAAAAGAGGTGACTGGGCAAAAGGAACCGGTATCCATCTTTATGATAACAGGAAGGATGAATATTTATACTATGTTGGAGATATCGGTTCCTATATCCCTCGGGCAAACGCAGTTAGTAGGACCTTGGGTCAACTTCTGTTGGAATCAAAAGTATCCTTCGGGATATTGGGGCCTGAGGAAGTATCTGACGGCAACGAGGTTCGTGACATGGGTGAGACGGCTCTGTTCGACTATCTTGTAGATAAAAATACTAAGTTACTTAGAAATAAAAAAGTAAATAAAATTATTACATATTCACCCCATGGTTACAATATAATGAAAAATGCCTATCGCGAAATATCTAGTTCTGTGTCTGTTTTTCATTATTTGGACATAATAAAGGGTCTCTTATTCGAAGATCGAATTGATGTGTCGGGTGGATATTCGTTCAAGGTAACATATCATGATTCATGTTTTCTCGGAAGATGGAACAAAAAATATGAGTTGCCAAGAGAGATCCTCAGGCAAATTCCAAAGGTTCAGTTGGTGGAGATGGAAAGAAATAGGGAAAATGCGTTTTGTTGCGGCGGTGGCAATGGTAATTTTTTCACGGACATGCTCGGAGGTGGTAGAAACAGTCCTGGGAGAGTAAGAGTACGAGAAGCGCTTTCATGTGGAGCCGAGATCATAGCCGTGTCATGTCCAGCTTGCCTAATCATGCTGGATGAGGCTGTAATAAGTGAGGGCGTAGAGAAGCAGATAAAAGTACTTGATATAGCTGAAATTATACAATCGTCTACCAAAAAAGAATAGTTTAGAAGGACACTGCTTTTTTATGGTGATTTTTAATAAGCAATATTATTTGATATCAATGTTTACTAATAAAGGAAATGTACTGTGTTAGAAAATAAATCTAAGCAAAACGGAAAAGTTAAAGTGCTGGAATTGATAACCCGGCTTCGAAACGAGGGGGTTATCTTATCAAAAAAGGATAATCAACTTCACTATAAAGCACCACGGGGAATACTAAAAGAGAGTGATTTAAAAGCACTTAAACTATATAAAACAGATATCTTGGAATTGTTACAATCAGAGTCCGAAAAGGTTTCAGTTTTACCGGACCTCAATTCACGTTTTGCTCCCTTTCCGCTTACCGACGTTCAGGTTGCTTATTTATTGGGACGAAACGAAGCATTTGAGTACGGAGGCGTGGCATGCCATATTTATTTTGAAATTAATTATGAAGAACTTGAATATAAAAGGGTAGAGGCTGTTTGGAATCAACTTATTGAACGCCACGATATGCTTAGGGCAACGATCTCCAAAGACGGTCAACAACAACAAGTTATGGAAAAAGCCCCTTGGTTGACGGTTGGGTATATCGATGCTTCCAGTTTTGATGAAAAAACATTGGAAACTAAGCTTCAAGAGATTCGAGAAGAAATGGACCACCGTGTCTATGATACAGAAAAATGGCCGTTGTTCGGTATTCGTCTTACTAAAACCCCACAGAAATGCATCCTTCATTTTTCAATTGAATTTCTAATAGCCGATGGCGCCAGTGTGTGGATCCTTTTTAATGAGTTTGAAAATTTTTATTTTAAGACTGACCGAAAAGTACCTGATCTACAACTTACATTTCGAGACTACGTTATCGCGGAAAAGAATATGAAAAATGGTACTGCTTATTTCAAGGATAAACAGTACTGGCTTGATAGGGTTGACCAACTGCCGCCTGCCCCGGATTTACCTCTCATAGGAATTAAAAATTCCCAAGGAGCGGCGCGTTTCCGTCGCCTTTTTTTTAAGTTGGAAGGCCAGGCTTGGAATAATTTTAAGGAACGTAGTCAAAAACTGGGAATTACACCTACCATAGCGGTGATGACTGCCTATGCCGCGGTGTTGGAGCGTTGGAGTAAAAATAAAGCGTTTACTCTGAATTTGACCGTCTTAAACCGGCAGTCCATTCATGAGCAGGTCTATAACATTGTGGGTGATTTCACATCCGTTAGCATGTTGGCTGTGGAGTGGCGAGCCGAAAACTCTTTTAAGGAACAGGCCAAGGCATTAAATACACAACTTTTTTCAGACTTAGATCACCGCCTTTTTTCCGGTGTAGAGGTCTTACGGGAGATAGCCCGCAGGAAAGGGCGTGAGGCAGCTTTAATGCCTATTGTATTTACCAGCGCTGTCGGTCTGAGAGACACTAACGAAAGTTACAAATTGCAAGGTGATATTGTTGGGCAGTCAATTTCCCAGACACCTCAAGTTTTTATTGATTGTCAGGCTTCAGATACCGATTATGGAATCCAGGTAAATTGGGACGTCAGGGAAGGTGTCTTTCCTGAGCAAATGGTTGATGACATGTTTCAAGCCTTTGAGACTTTAGTTCAATCGTTAACAGACAATGATGAAGCATGGGCGTCTAATGTAGAACTACCACTTCCAAAGTATCAGGTAGAAGAACGGCAACAGTCAAACAGCACCAAGGCGGCATTGCCTGAAGGGCTTTTACACTATGAGATACTAGAACGAATAAAAAACAATGGCTCTCATCCCGCTGTTATAGACAGCGAAGGCGAGACGAGTTACGAAGAATTGGCAAAACGGGCTTCGGCCGTTGACCGGAAGCTTAAAGAGTTGGGATGTGAGCCCCAAGATCGGGTCGCCATTGTCATGGGTAAATGCGTTTCTCAAGTAATCGCAGTTTTAGGCACCCTATCTGCCGGTGGCATTTATGTCCCTATCGACACTACCCAACCGGAAATTAGAAGAACTACCATTATCGAACAAGCGAATATCCACTTTATATTAACCTGTTCTGATGTTGGAATTCAATGGCCCGAAAATGTCCAAGTAATTGAGGTCGATAAGCTACAACCTTTAGATAAAAATACTCTTGAAGCAATCGGAGATCCGAAATTACCGGCCTACATTATTTATACTTCCGGTTCTACAGGAACGCCAAAAGGGGTTGTTATAAGCCACCGGGCGGCTCTTAATACTATTGAGGACATTAACAAACGGTTTCAAGTGACTGGCAGTGACAGAATATTAGGCTTAGCTCAACTTGGCTTTGATCTTTCTATTTATGATATGTTTGGTCTTTTAAAAGTAGGAGGCGTTATTGTTCTTCCTAGTGATGATCGTATGACAGATCCTTCTCATTGGGCTCAACTAATGGAAGCTCATGAGATCACTCTTTGGAATTCGGTCCCTGCCTTAATGCAAATGTTAGTCACTTATCTGAGTTCAGAGAAAAATGTACAACTGCCTAAATTTCGGAAAGCATTTTTATCAGGGGACTGGATACCTATAAATTTGCCGGACCAACTTATAAAGCTGGTCCCATCTGTTCAAGTAGTAAGCTTAGGAGGCGCAACGGAAACGTCCATCTGGTCCATTTATCATGAATATAAGGGGATTAAACCAGATTGGAAAAGCATACCCTATGGTCGTCCGCTGACGAATCAAGGGATTAGAGTACTTGATTCCCAAATGCGCGACTGCCCTGTGTGGGTCGCCGGTGAACTCTATATTACAGGCGACGGTTTGGCTCAGGGGTACTTCGGTAACCAAGAGATCACGGAAACGAGTTTTTTCCCCCACCCAAAAGACGGACAACGTCTCTATCGGACCGGCGACTTAGGCCGTTATGTCCCTGGTGGTGAAATTGAATTTCTTGGCAGAGAAGATAATCAAGTAAAAATAAGAGGGAATAGGATTGAGTTGGGTGAAATTGAGATGGCCTTGCAAAAGCATAATGCAGTGGCGGCTGCCGGAGTGGTAGTGGATGGCAGCGGTGAAGACCGTGCACTATTAGGTGTTGTTGAGACTGCTTGGCAAAATGAGGAGGCGGCTCACGGTTCTCAGGTTGAATTGGAACAACTTATTCAAAGCTTTAGTGGGCAGTTCAATTCTGAAGCAGAGTTAACCAACAAGAAAGAGAATTATTTAAACCATGTTGTCGGTATGTTGACCCAAAAAATCGCTTCAGTTATGCCTGACAAAAAGTTAAAAATTCTTGAGATTGGAGCTGGATCAGGGAAGAGAACTATCGACGTATTAGAATGTATTGATAATATTGAAGTGGATTATATCGTTACAGATTCTAATGCTGAGAATGTAACAAAAGTGCAAAGCAAATTTGAAGGATCGAAGAATTTGCGGTTTACTGTTTTTGATATCAACGAAGATTATCGGCTTCAAGGGTTCGTACCAAACTCATTTGACATAGTTTTGGCAGCTAAGATAACCAAGGACGCTATTGATATTAAGTCAGCTATAAAGATAATTACAGAGCTTATCTGTCCGGGTGGGTTCCTATTTTTCACTGGACCCAGGCAGGTGCAAGCTGACGCTAAAGGTTGGCTCAACCTGCTTCAAGAGAATTGCAAAATTCCTTCCATTGTGTTCCCGTCTGAAAAGGATGATCTAGCGTTCCTTAGTGAGTGCCTGTTTGTAGCGGCAGTAAAACAGGATAAAGTAAATGTGAGTGTGGCGGAACTAATTGATTTTATAGCTCAACGATTGCCGGCTTATATGATCCCTACCCATCTGCAAATTGTGGATGCATTACCTCTGACTGCTAATGGTAAGGTTGACAGAAAAGCCTTGGCTAAATTGCGACCGAAAGTGATGAAGGAATACTCTACCGAAGATAATAGCGGTGAAGAAATTGATGAGATAGAAACCAATATTTCTCAGTTATGGATTTCAGCTTTAGGGATTACGGAGTTAGGCAGGCGCCAGAATATATACGATCTGGGAGCTGATTCATTGGTCATAGCCCATGTAGCCAGTAAAGTAAGGGAAATGTTAAACGAATCTCCTTTATTTACAACTGACATCTCTTTTGACAACCTAGTAAGACATATGCTTAATTATCCGACGGTTGAGGATTTGGCCAACCTTGTGAGATCGTTCCAGTCCGATCCGATCGCCGCTCCCGATACGGTTGATGAGAAAACGCTTGACGACTCCCAGAGCAATGGGGTCTTTACGGATTTTGGCGGTGGAAATTCGGGACCGCTCAGAGTTGTTTTTCACGCAGGGCTTGGAACCCTAAACTCTTACATGCTGTTGTTGGATCATCTTGATAAACAACAGTTAGGTCCCGTAATCGGGGTTACGATTAAGGATATGGAAAAATATTGCGAAATTGATCCCAAAGATGCCGTTGAACATATCGCCGAAGATTATGCCAAGCACTTGGCTAAAATAGGTAATAAAGAAGTACAGCTTATTGGTCATTGCTTAGGGGGGTTCACAGCCATAGAAGTAGCCCGGCGCTTTTTGGAGAGGGGAATTGGTGTTCGGGACTTGGTCCTGGTGGATAGTTCACCGATCCTTAACCAGGTTGATGATGACTGGTTTATGGAAATTATATTTGTTTCTGCCGGCGGTTTATCTATGCAACAGTGCGGCTTTGGTGATGTTACCCCTATGGATTTGAAACAGGCCCTCACTACTATTTTATCCGAAAATCCCAAAAAGATTCCCCAAGGGTCTACTCTCTCCATCGGCGGAAATCCGGTTTTGGACAAAGTTCGCGCGATGTTTGAAAAATTAAATAGCATTGACGTTAGGGAGCGTTTTGAAATCTATGGCGCCTCGATGCACAATGTTCATGGCACGAATATGCCTGGGGAAGTGTTAGAGGGATGGTACAAAGTATATCGTCAGAGCTATAAAGCTGCCCATTTTATGCCTCCGCCCTACATGGGAGATGTACGGTTTCTGCTGGCCGAGGTTAGTTTTGATTTTCTGCCAAGTTCTCGCGAAACAACCCTGAATTTTTGGCGAGATATTATTCTCGGCGATTTTCAGGTTACCGAAATTACAGGAGACCACAACACGTGTGTGGAACAAGAACCCCATGTAACTAGACTTGCAAAACTAATCGCGGAGCCTCTTCTCTAAAAATAGTCTATTATCGTATTTCAGGGTGTTATTTGATCAGCAACTCAATAGGGGCCTATTATCATAGACTTTACAAGATCAATCGCCAGCATCATCTCTGGACAGGATTCACGCTTTCTTACTCGTAGTTCCATCTTATTCTATCCAGGCGATTGTAAATGGTGTATTCATCGGTATAGATCACTGTTCCTGTGATGTTTTTTATCATCTCCGTAATGGTCTTTTCCCCCGCCCAGCTTAGGGAAAACTATCCGCTTTCAAAAATAGATTTCAAGGAGGAATAAAAATGGAAAAAATCAAAGTCGGTGTGTTAGGAACTGGAAATATTGCTATAGATTTACTGATGAAAATAATACGCTCGGAATATCTCGAGTGCGCAGTTTTTGTCGGCAGAAGGTATGATTCAAAAGGAATAAAAATTGCTATTGAAAACAATATACCTGTGGCCACTAATTCGATTCAATATTTTATCGATAATCCGGATTGTTGTGATATCATTTTTGATACCACTACAGTTAAGGCGCATCTACACCATGCGCCGATTTTAAAAGAACTCAATAAATTTGTGATCGATTTAACGCCTTCGGCTGTCGGACAAATATGTGTTCCCATACTTAATGCAGATGAATGTATGAAGTATAATAACGTCAATATGATAACATGTAGCGGTCAGGCCACAATACCTGTGATAGAAGCGATATTAAGAGTACATCCGGAAACAACATATGTCGAAGTTGTATCAAGCCTTGCATCTGCTTCTGTAGGAATGGGTACAAGGGAAAACTTGGATGAGTATAATCAGATTACAAAAGACTCTATTATGAAACTTACCGGAGCGCCAGACGTAAAGATTCTCGCATCTGCAAATCCAGCAGATCCGCCGATACGTATGCACAATACTATCTACGCGCTAATTGACAAGCCTGATATGGAAAAACTCAACGATGAAGTACAGAAGGTTTTAAGAATTATACAAAAGTATGTCCCAGGTTACGAATTAATCTTGGGACCGATTTATGAATCCGAAAGAGTAACGATAATGATCGGCGTAGAAGGCTTGGGCGATTATTTACCAAAATATGCAGGAAATTTGGATATCATTAACTGTGCCGCTTTAAATATGGCCGAAAGATATGCTCAAAATTCCATGACAACAGTCTGACTACCCGGATACTGGGGATATTGGAAATACAGTTTTAATTAGTTAAAGATAACGCTTTTGCACCATCCACCTACGCACTCAATGTCATAAAGTTAACGGCAAGGCTTATAATTCATATGGAACTCGCGTTTATTGAGCTTGTGTTCTCGTTTGAATTTACGCCCTGGCCTGATCGGTTCGGTTGCCGCCATAAAAACAGCATGAAGGTCCTTAATCAACTGCACAATCATTTCACGTGGTCTTTCAAAAAGCAAGAAGATTGTGTCTTTGGATTTTGAGATGGCCTGTGTCATATTGAGTTGATAGTCATCCTTCTTATCATGATTCTCGTTTTCAACAGCCTCTTGAGCGGGTGAGGACAAAATCCACGTAAGATTTTTTGCCAGAACTTTGGAGTGGAAATCTTGATAGACCGACAATACTGTTGTCCCGGAAAAGTTTCCGGCTTCAATACGTTGCTTCATAAAAAGGTAATCGACTTCAACCGGCCAACGTTTATGATACAGGTCCATAAATAGTTCATGGGGGAATTTCTGGTCATCAATTAAGGAGGTTATAAGAACTTCTATTTCACCGGTCTCAAGTTCAACTCGTATAAGGCGCAATCGTAACGGGTGAGGATCAAGTCCCATCTCT
>PDWJ01001054.1_pt1 | contig 57371 bp, 63 predicted proteins | sample 1430881 | NCBI WGS metagenome assembly PDWJ01 (sample SAMN01162460, study PRJNA174530) | Oral metagenome, whole genome shotgun sequencing project. | biome: Marine environment; feature: Marine mammal; material: Swab sample of the gingival sulcus; isolation source: swab sample of gingival sulcus...
GGCCAGCGAGTTTGAGATCTTCACCAAGATGATGCTCCCGCTGTCGGTACCGGTGCTGGCATCGTTTGCGATCTTCCAGTTCCTGTGGACCTGGAACGATTATCTGGTCGCCCTGGTCTTCTTGGGGATTGAGCCCGACAAGTCGGTCTTGACGGTCAAACTCGCCACCTTGGCCGGTCGGGGAGAAGGGGCGCTCAACCTGCTCCCAGCGGCAGCGTTCCTAACCATGGTCCTACCCCTGATCGTGTTCTTCTCCCTGCAACGGTTCTTTGTGCGCGGCTTGACCGCTGGATCGGTCAAGGGCTAGTCGATGGTTCCATCCGATGGGCCGGTCGTCGGCGTCGACCATCGCGAGGTCATCGCGAGTCGACGTCGACGGTGGGTGGCAATCGGTATTGCCACCGTGGTGATGGCGTTTGGGATGGTCAACTACGCGGCAGCCTTTACTGGTCCCGATGGGGGATTTCGTCCGGCGTATGCGGGGATCGGGCTTGCTCTCGCTCCCTTCGTCTTGGTGATCTGTGGTTTCGTGACCCATCATCCCCAGGCGCCTCGTCGGGTCGTGATCGCCATGGTGGTCTTCGTGATCATCGCGCTCTCGGTTGGTCTCCTCGACCCGCTCCACGGTGCTGCCACCGGATTTGCTGCTGGCGGGGCGATCACCCTCCGGGAGCCGCCGGTTGAACGGGTAGCTCGCTGGCGGGCCTGGTTTGTTGGGTCCTATGCCGTCTATGGCCTGGTGGTGGCGGTGCTTGCCGCTCCAGCGGGCGTGATCGTTGCCCTCACCTTGCCCTTGGTCTTTGTCGGTGTTGCCGACGAATTTGTCGAGTGGTGGGCGACTCGATCACCCTGAGCGGGCTCAGATAAAGAGGTTGCGGGTCCACAACTCGGCGGTGTCGTGGCGATCGAGACCGGTGGGGGTCCCGGTCAAGCGGCTGAGCTCGATCGGTTGGGGGAACCCCCACAGTTCAACCGGACCCATCGGTTCAGCACTGATGCCTTCCGGCAGAGATCCGAGCTGGTCGGTGGGGATCAAGACATCGGTGTTGCGGGCCACATCGCAGAGTCGGGCGGCCAGATTGACCGCTGAGCCGATGTAGTCATCGCCTTCAAACAAGAGGGCTTCGCCGGAAGCGATACCTGCCCTCAGCATCAAGGGAGCACAGACTCGAGCGGCACGTCGTTCGAGGTCGGTGACGAATTCGATCATCGACTGCTGGCCGAACACCACACACATGCAGCCATCGCCGAGCCATTTGGCGACTCGGACTCCCCGCTCGGACGCGACCTCGCGTACCACGGTTCGAAAGGTGCTCAGGATCCGTCCAGCGGCCTCGTCTCCATACTCAGCGGTGTAATTGGTGAAGCCCGAGAGGTCGAGAAAACCAAAGGTACGAGGAACGCGCATGACCGTCGCCATGATATGCCATCGGGCACATGATTTGTCGCGTCGGGAGGGATGGTTCAGGGGGTCTCGCGAGATTCGCGCGAAATACCAGAGTGGGAGATTGCGAAATACCCTCTTGCGATGTGGGGTTGTGGTATGACAAAATGCCAATAATGTAACTACAAAGCTGTGAGTGCGTGCACCCGTCCGCTTGCAGCTCCCAGGAACAATCCGGAAGGTCACGCCAACCGGGGGTGCAGTAACAAGGGGCTGACATGAGCGACGTGTTTGAGGTTATGGCCATACCGCGAGAGCTGGAAGACGGGTGGCACGACAAGGCAAACTGCCTCGGGGTTGACCCCGACCTCTTCTTCCCCGAGCGCGGCGCATCAACCCGTGAGGCCAAAGAGGTCTGTCGCAGCTGTGTGGTGCGGTTTGACTGCTTGGAGTACGCCCTCCAAAACGGTGAGAAGTTTGGTATTTGGGGCGGATTGTCCGAGCGTGAGCGGCGTCGGATTCGTCGTCAGCGGGCCCAGCAGGCTCGCGCGATCGCCGGTGGCCAAGGGTAGGCTGGCGTCATGATCAGCGGTAATGAGTGGATCTGGGTCGTCATCGTTCTCTTGGTGGTCTTTGGAGGTTCGCAGCTGCCCAAGATCGCCCGCAACCTGGGCAAGGCCCAGCGGGAGCTCAAGGACGCCATGGCCGAAGGCCTCGAAGGCGACGACTCAGCCAAAGACGCTGACGCTTCCTGATCGTCGTCGGCGCGTCGATCGCCGCCGCGCTACGACATCTGTTGAGCAGCCACTCGGCGCTGCTTGAGGATCTTGCGCCGTTGGCGTTCACTCGCGCCGCCCCACACACCATGTTCGATCCGGTGTTCGAGGGCGTGTTCGAGGCAGGTATCCGCAACCGGGCAGGTCTCACAGATCGCCCGAGCCTTGATCACACCGACGCCATCGCTAGGGAAAAACGTTGACGGTGGAAAGACTCGGCAAGCGCCCTGAGCCATCCAGGCGGTGGGTGAATCGGGATCGGGGAGCGCATTGGTCACGGTGAATACTCCTGGTGTCTGATCTGGTGGCTGATCGCCATCAGTTCGATTGGCGAGGACGGTGCCTCGTCACCTGGTGTGACGTGCGCGGTGCCCTCATTCGGTTCCGCCTAACCCGAAGCGTAACACGATCGTAATAAAAAGTCGACCACCCTCCGTCGGATCACCTCGCCTGGTACGACGCTCGAACATGGTCGCTAGAGTGAAGCCATGTCCGACATCGTCGAAGAAGCACAACCACGTGCCCACGCTCGCATCGTCTATCTCGGCCCGGTCACCCCTCACTGGGAGGTCTATGGCGACTGGGGCGAGCGTCAGGTGCTCGACGAGTTTCGGGCTCGTGCGCTGGCTCGCTTGGTCTTGCTGCCCCGTGACGATCCCCAGTTCCGTCGGAATAAGGAACGCATCAATCGCGATGCCGAGCGCGAGCTGATCTCGCTCGAATGGGAACTCGGACTGCCCGCTGAGGCATAACAAAGGAGTGGGGCATGACCGACCGGTCCCCTGACCCATCGACCACCCGCCGCGTCCTCAATCGTGAGTTGAGTTGGCTCGACTTCAACAAGCGCGTCCTCGAATTGGCGGAAGAGCCGGGAATACCCCTGCTCGAACGGGCCAAGTTCTGCGCTATCTTCTCGACCAACCTCGATGAGTTTTTCCAGGTTCGCGTCGCTGGACTCCACGATCAGGTTGCGGCCGGAATCGATGATGAAACCTGGGATGGACGAACCCCGCTCCAACAGCTCGTCGAGATCACCCACCGGGTTCCCGAGCTGGTGGCCCACCAGGAACATCTCGTCTTCGACATCATCCTTCCCGAGCTTGCTGCTCACGGGATTGAGATCATCGCCTGGAATCAGCTCGGCGAGGACGATCGCGATCGGCTGCGGGACTACTTCATCGAACGCATCTTCCCGATCTTGACCCCCCTGGTGGTCGATCCTGGCCATCCCTTCCCCTTCGTCTCCTCGCTCGCCCTGAGCATCGCGGCCTTCGTTTCGAACCCCTCCACCGGCGAGCGCCGGTTTGCCCGGCTCAAGATCCCCGATGTCTTTCCCCGCTTGATCCCCCTCGGCGACGGCCGTTTCGTGCCTGCCGAAGACGTGATCGGCAACAATCTTTCCAACCTCTTTGTCGGCATGGAGATCGAGGAATGGGCCCCCTTCCGGGTCACCCGCAACGCCGGGATGTCGCTCGAAGAGGAAGACTCCGAAGACCTTCTCGCCACGGTCGAACTCGAACTGAGGCGCCGTCGCTTTAACCGGGCCATCCGCCTCGAGGTTCCCGATGCGATCGGCGACGACATGCTCGATCTCTTGGTGAGAGAGCTGACGATCGATCCCCGCAATGTCTATCGCCACCGCGGCCTGCTCGATCTCAGCTGCTTCTGGCAACTCCACAGCATCGACCGTCCCGAGATCACCGACCGGGCCTGGCCGCCACTGACCGCTGGACGCTTCTTCGATGCCGATGAGAACGACCGATCGGTGTTCTCGGTGATCCGCGATGGTGATGTCTTGGTGCACCACCCCTATGAGAGCTTCGCTGACAGTGTTGAAGTCTTCTTGGATCAGGCTGCCGATGATCCCAAGGTCCAGTCGATCAAGATGACCCTGTATCGAGCTGGGGGAAACAGTCCGGTCATCCGCAGCTTGATCCGTGCCGCCGAAGCCGGCAAACAGGTTGCTGTTCTCGTCGAGCTCAAGGCCCGTTTCGATGAAGCCAACAATGTCCAATGGGCCCGCGAGCTGGAGCGAGCTGGGGTTCATGTCGTCTACGGCGTGGTCGGGCTGAAGACCCACTCCAAGACCGTGCTCGTCGTCCGCGATGATGGGGATCGGCTGCGTCGCTACTGCCATATCGGGACCGGCAACTACAACTCCAAGACCGCTCGCATCTATGAGGATCTTGGCTATTTCTCGTGCAACACCCAGATCGGTGATGATGCCACCCAACTCTTCAACCATCTCACCGGCTATAGCCGCTCGGTCGACTACCAGCGCCTCTTGGTGGCCCCTCGCGATCTCAAGAGCCGTCTGATCGAGATGATCGAGAAGGAAGCCACCTTCGGTGCCGCTGGACGGATCACCCTCAAATGTAATTCGATCGCCGATCGACCGGTGATCGATGCGCTCTACGCTGCCAGTGCTGCCGGGGTCCAGATCTCGTGTGTGGTGCGGGGCATCTGCACCATGAGAGCTGGGGTGCCCGGCTTGTCCGACAACATCTCGGTGCGCAGCGTGCTCGGGAGATATCTCGAACACAGCCGGATCTATCGCTTCGATCATGGCGGGGACCAGGATGATCCGGTCTATCTGATTGGCTCAGCCGATCTGATGCCCCGCAATCTCAACCGGCGGGTCGAGGTCTTGGTCCCGATCGATCGCCCGATCCACCGTCGACGGCTCGACGAGATCCTCGCTATCCACCTCGATGACGAGATCGTTCGCTGGGAACTCCAGCCCGATGATTCGTGGAAGCGGCGAGGTCCGCTCGATCGGTTTGAGCCCCATGCCCAACACCTGCTCTACCAGGCAGTCGTCGAGCGCCACGGGCGTGGCTAAGACCTGATTGGCCGCCAGCGTGGCTGGCCCATGATCACACCCGTCACCTCAGAGTTCAATGAGAGTTCACCACATCGCGCCCTAAGTGTTCATCTCGCCTGCCTAGGTTCGCAGCAGTGGAATTCCCCTCGATTCCGACCGGCCACATCGATGGAGCTCATCGATGAAGCAGGTTGCGCGTGGTCTGGCTGCTGTCGCCATCGTGCTCACGGTGACCGCGTGCGGACCTCGCACCACCACGACGGCCTCCAACGATGGTGTGTCCGGCATCCTGATCGGTGCCGGAGCCTCATCCCAAGCTGCTGCAATGCAAGCCTGGATGGCCGGATTCCGTGAGGTCGCTCCTGGCGCCACCGTCGAATACGACGCCATCGGCTCGGGCGGCGGCCGCGACCGCTTCCTTGAAGGGGCCGCCATGTTCGCCGGGTCCGATGCTGTCTTAACCGAGGACGAATTCGAGACATCCCGAGAACGCTGCGCTGGCGACCAGGGGGTCATCCACCTGCCTCACTATGTGTCACCGATCGCTGTCGCCTACCACCTTCCTTCTCTGGACGGGACCAGCCTGAGGCTCTCCCCAGCGACGATCGCTGGCATCTTCGCCAACACCATCACCACCTGGGACGATCCGGCGATCGCTGCCGACAACCCTGATGTGGACCTGCCCGGCCTGGCGATCAATCCGGTCCATCGTTCCGATGAATCCGGGACCACCGAAAACTTCACCGACTATCTCGCCAAGGCGGCACCCCAGGTGTGGACCTTCGGTGGGATCAAGGTGTGGGATGAGGGGCCCGGCGGGGGAGAAGGGGCTGATGGGACCTCCGGTGTGGTCGCCGCTGTCGAACAAGGCGCCGGATCGATCGGTTATGCCGACGCGTCCCAGATCAATGACCTTCCCGCCGCTGCCATCGGGGTGGCTGGAGGGTTTGTCGAATTCAGTCCCGAAGCTGCCGGTCGGATCATCGACGCCTCAACCCGCTTGGAGGGAGCGAACCCCTATGACTTCCAGATCGAGGTCAACCGCACCCCGGACACCCCTGACATCTATCCGATCTCACTCATCTCGTATCACATCGTGTGTGTCGAGTATGAGACTCCGCAACAGGCCGCTCTGGTGAGAGCCTTCATGTCCTATATCGGCTCACCTGAAGGTCAAGATGTGGCAGCGCTCTTGGCCGGATCAGCTCCAATGTCTGACGAGATCCGAGCCGAGATCACCGCCTCGGTCAACGCGATCGGATCGATCTCATGACCGAGCTGACCTTGACGACTCAACCCGATGGCCAGGTGAGCAAGGCTGGCGACCGGATCTTCAAGGGGCTCTCCACCGGGGCGGGGATCCTGATCCTGATCACCCTGGCCGGGATCGCGCTCTTCTTGGCGATCGAAGCCTGGCCAGCCCTGGTCGCCGATCCCTCAGAGTTCTCCGATGGCGACAATTTCCTCCAATTCGTTGGACCCCTGGTCTTCGGCACCCTCTTGGCATCGGCCCTCGCCCTCATCATCGCCACTCCGTTGGCGATCTCGGTCGCCCTCTTCATCACCCAAGACGCGCCGCCCCGGCTCTCAAAAGCCTTCGGCTATTTCGTCGACCTCTTGGCTGCCATCCCCTCGGTGGTATTCGGACTGTGGGGCATCAATACCTTTGCTCCCCTCCTCGCTGATGAGGTCTATCCCCTCCTCAACTCCAAGCTGGGCTGGATCCCCTTCTTCGGCGGCACCGTGGTGCCCAGCGGTCGGTCGCTGCTGACCGCAACCCTGGTCCTGGCGGTCATGATCCTTCCCATCATCACCGCCATCAGCCGGGAAGTCTTCCTCCAGACACCTCGCCTGCACAAGGAAGCCTCCCTGGCCCTGGGGGCTACCCGGTGGGAAATGATCACCCAAGCAGTCTTGCCCTATGGGCGTTCCGGCATCATCTCCGGTGCCATGCTCGGTCTCGGCCGGGCGCTGGGGGAAACCATGGCGGTGGCCATGATCCTGTCACCAGCCGATGTCTACTCGATCCGGTTGCTCACCAGTGAGAACCCCAACACGATCGCCGCGAATATCGCCTTGCGGTTCCCTGACTCCGCCGGGCTGGAAGTCAATAGGTTGATCGCCACCGGCTTGGTGCTGTTCGTGATCACCTTCATCGTCAATGTCTTGGCTCGCAAGATGGCGACCAAGGGAGTCAGCTTATGACCTTGCTCAGCTCGGAACGGCGCGGCCCGGTGCCCGACCATCTCTCTAGCGGCAAGGTGACCACAGCGGTCAATCTCACGATCGTGGCCATCTCGGTGATCCTTGCTGCGGCGGTCGTCACCCTGACAACCGGCTTCAAGATCGGCTGGATCTTTCTCCTCGCCATCGTGATCTATGTGGCCGGGATCTATCTCGCTGCCAGCGTCTTGGAAGACTCTCGTAAAGCAAAAGACCGGTTGGCCACGGTGATCCTCCGGTCGTCCTTCGTTCTGGTCATCGTTCCCCTCGTGTCGGTCACCTGGACGGTCGTCACCAAGGGATTGGCCCGCTTCGATACCACCTTCTTCACCCACACGATGGCTCTCTCGCTCGATGAACTGATCAGCTCCCAAGCCGGAGAGGTCGTCGGCGGGGCCCAACACGCCATCGTGGGAACCCTCATCGTGACCGGGCTGGCCACCGTGTTTTCGGTTCCCATCGGGCTGTTCACCGCCATCTATCTCGTCGAATACGGCAAGGGACGCTTGGCTCGCTCGATCACGGCCATCGTCGATGTGATGACCGGGATTCCCTCGATCGTGGCTGGACTGTTCGCCTATGCCCTCTTCGCCTTGATCTTTGGACCCGGAACCCTCAATGGGCTGTCGGGAGCGATCGCCCTCACCACCTTGATGACCCCGGTGGTGGTCCGCTCTACCGAGGAGATGCTGCGCCTCGTCCCCAACGAATTGCGCGAAGCGTCCTATGCCCTCGGGGTTCAGAAATGGCTCACGATCATCAAGGTCGTACTCCCCACCGGGATTGCCGGCATCCTCACCGGGGTCACCCTGGCGATCGCCCGGGTGATCGGTGAGACCGCCCCCCTCCTGATCGCTGCCGGGATGTCCCAGGGCACGACGATCAACCCGCTCGCCGGTCGGATGACCACCCTGCCGGTCTTCACCTACCTGAATTACAAATTCCCGTCACAACCGACCGGAGCAGCGATCGACCGGGCCTGGGCAGCTGCCCTGACCCTCGTGGTCATCATCGCCATCTTGTTCACCACGGCCCGTCTCCTTTCCAACCTTCTCAAACCGGCAGGACTCCGATGACCTCACCGTCCCAGTTTTCTTCGACTCGCTCCAGCGACCTGATCACCCCCCGAGCCGACACCCTCTCATCGACCGATTCGGTGCTCGATACCTGCCCACTCGGCGCGGCGCCCGACGACCGAGCCGACAAGATCGTGGTCGATGGCCTCAATATCTATTACGGCAGCACCCTGGCGGTGGCCGATGTCTCGATGAAGGTGGTCGAACGATCGGTGACCGCCCTGATCGGTCCGTCGGGATGCGGTAAATCGACCTTTTTGCGATCCCTCAATCGGATGCATGAAGTGATCGATGGAGCCCATGTCGACGGGCAGGTCCTGGTCAACGGCTATGACCTCTACGGTCCTGGGGTTGATCCGGTGGCGGTGCGGCGCCAGATCGGGATGGTCTTCCAGCGGCCCAATCCCTTCCCCACCATGTCGATCTACGACAACGTGATCGCCGGACTCAAGCTCAACTCGATCAAGTTGACCCGCTCCCAATCCGACGAGGTGGTCGAGCGCTCGTTGAGGGGGGCCAACCTGTGGGATGAGGTCAAGAATCGTCTCAACGCCCCTGGTGCGGGGCTTTCAGGCGGTCAGCAGCAGAGGCTCTGCATCGCGCGAGCGACCGCGGTTGAACCGGAGATTCTCTTGATGGACGAACCCTGCTCGGCCCTCGATCCGATCTCGACCTTGGCGATCGAACAGCTCATGATTGAACTGAAAGAGCAGTACACGATCGTGATCGTGACCCATAATATGCAACAGGCGGCGCGGGTAAGCGAACGAACCGCATTCTTCAATATCGACGGACCGGGCACCCCGGGGCGACTCGTCGAAATGGATGATACGGTCACCATCTTCTCCAATCCGTCAGAAGAAGCAACGCAGGACTATGTGACCGGGAGGTTTGGCTGATGAATTCCCATGCCGATCTTCGAACCAGCTTTCACTCCAACCTCGACACGATCAGATCAGAAGTGGCCCGGCTCGGTGCCTCGGTGGTCGAGCTGATTCCTCGAGCCACCGAGATCCTTCTCGAACAAGACCTTGAGGGAGCTGAATATGTTCTCCAAGGCGATGTTGAGATCGATGTGCGAGCCCTCAAAACCGAGGAGCGTTCGCTCTCGATGCTGGCCCTCCAAGCTCCGGTGGCGCGCGACCTACGAGAGATCGCTTCAGCCTTCAAGCTGGCCACCGAGATCGAACGATCAGCCGACCTGTGCTGCAATCTCTGCAAGGCCGCTCGACGTATCTATGGTCACAGTCTCGATCCCAAGATCCGGGGCCTGATCCAGCGCATGAGCGACCAGGCCCTGCGCCAATACAAGGAAGCGGTCGATGCCTATATCGCCAGCGATGCAGTCCGGGCCGCGGCCCTCGGCGACATGGACGACTATCTCGACGATCTTCATCGCCAGTTCATCGCCCAGATCTTTGAGAGCCATAGCGCCGACACGATCGACTTGAGCGTGGCTGTTCAGCTTGCGGTGGTGGCCCGGTTCTATGAGCGACTCGGCGACCATGCTGTCACCATCGGTCATCGGGTGCGCTATATCGCCAACGGATGGGAGCCCAGCCATATGGCTGAGCGCAGCGAGTCGGTCGGTCTCTTAGAAGACCCACCACCTCCGTCCGAGTCGTAGTCATGTGGCCCGCCGTTCTCCTGGCTGTCGTCGTCGCTGGAGTGGTCGGCTGGGTCCTTGCTCGCTGGCAGTACTCATCGCGCTCAGCCCATTCTCGGGACCTTGATCGAGCTCACGAAACCAGCAAACGCTTAGCGGCGATCCTCGACGATCATCCTGACGCCATCATCTTGATCGACGCCGCGGGGGAGTTTGTCTACCGCAACCAGTCGGCCCAACGCTTCGATGGAACCCATCTTGGGGTCCTCTTCGACGAAGCGATCGAAGGCTGCGTCGCTGAACCGATCAGCGATGATGAGCCCGAGACGATCATCGAACTCCACGGGGTTCCCAAATCGGTGTTTGGGATCATCCGCCAACCCGGTCCTGACGGATCGACGGCGGTCTATGTCCGCAACCTCACCGAACAGCGACGTCAGGAACGGGTACGAACCGACTTTGTGGCCAATATCTCTCACGAGCTCAAAACCCCGATCGGGGCCCTGGCGGTGCTCGCCGAAACCCTCGACGGTGAAACCGATCCCGACATCATCGCTCGGGTGACCGGCCGACTCCATCACGAAGCCAATCGGGCTGCCCGCACGGTGGACGACCTGATGGAACTGTCGCGCATCGAAGCCGGTGGTGATCGGTCATTCGAGCCGGTCTCGGTCGATCAGGTCATCCGGGTAGCGATCGAACGGGTCCAAGAGCTCGCCAAGCAGCGGGCGATCGGGCTGAGGGTGCCCGATCCGACCGATGGCGATGATCAGCCGATCATCGTCTCTGGCGATCGACTCCAACTGGTGTCAGCGATCGGGAACTTGGTGGAAAACGCGGTCAAGTACAGCGAAGCCGATGGTGAAGTCCAGATCCGATCCCGAGTCCGCGGTGATCTGGTGGAGATCACGGTGTCCGACCAGGGTGTTGGGATTCCCCAGCGGTCTCTCGATCGGATCTTCGAACGGTTCTATCGGGTGGATCGAGCCCGCAGTCGAGATACCGGTGGGACCGGTCTCGGTCTCTCAATTGTGCGCCATGTCGCTGCGAGCCATGGTGGCAAGGTCACCGTGTCATCGGTTGAGGGTGAGGGCAGCACCTTTGTGTTTGCCCTCCCGCGCCGTCTTGAGCCGTTCGATGCCAGCGGGGATGATGAGAGTGCCGTGCTGGGCTCGAATACCGACTATTCTCCGGCCCACACCGCTGAGGAGATGTCATGAACCAGCCCCTGATCCTCGTCGTCGAAGATGAGCCGAGTTTTGTCGATGCACTCCAAATTGGTTTGGGACGAGAGGGTTTCGATGTCCATGTGGCCACCGATGGCATCACCGCTATCGAACGGTTCCGCGAACTCTCGCCAGATCTGATCTTGCTCGATGTCATGTTGCCCCGTGCCTCGGGGATCGATGTGTGCCGTCAGATCCGGAAATCGTCCTCGGTGCCGATCATCATGGTGACCGCCAAGTCAAGTGAGATCGACACCGTGGTCGGGCTTGAAGTGGGAGCTGATGACTATGTCACCAAGCCCTATCGATTGCGCGAACTGGTGGCCCGCATCCGGGCTCTCCTACGACGCACTCAACCGGCTTCGCCGATTCCTGACGAGTCCGATGCCACCCTCCGGGTTGGAGATGTCAGCCTCAATCCTGATGAGCATCGGGTGATCGTCAACGGATCTGAAGTTTCGATGCCCCTCAAGGAATTTGAGGTGCTCCACCTCTTGCTCGCCAATGTCGGTCGGGTGTTGCCTCGCGAAACCCTGATCGATCGCGTCTGGGGCGGTGACTATGTGGGTGACACCAAAACCCTCGATGTCCACATCAAGCGGATCCGGTCGAAGATCGAGCCCGACCCGTCCACTCCCACCCGGATCGTCACCATCCGTGGCCTCGGCTACAAATACGCGCGCCCGCGCTGAGCACCACCTCGGCGCGCTCGTCACCACGCCTGGTTTGGACAATCGATTGCCAAGATCGGTGATCGCCGCGGCCTACGATTGAGCTCTATGGTTCGACGCTCGAACTCGCTGTTTCAGCGGTTAGCAGCAACCCACGCTGCCATGATCGCCGGTGATGCCGCCATGGTGGTCGCCCTCGCTGACTCCTTCTTTTTCGATGTCGATCCCAATGGAGCTCGCAGCCGGGTCTTGGCCTTTCTTCTGGTGAGTTTTGCTCCGTTCTTGGTGGTCGCGCCCATGATCGGACCAGCGATCGACCGGATGCCTGGCGGCCGACGTCTGGTGGTCCGGGTGATGGCCATCGTCCGTATCGTGCTGGCGATCTTGATGGCGCTCAATGCCAACTCTTTTGTCTTGTTCCCCCTGGTCTTTGTCGCCCTGGTCAGCCAAAAGAGCTATGCGATCGCCAAATCCTCGCTGGTGCCCTCGGTGGTCACCAGTGAACAAGAACTGGTTGAAGCCAACTCGAAACTGGGCTTGATCGCTGGCGTGGCCGGCGCGATCGCTGTCGCCCCGGCCGGGATTATTCAGGTGGCGCTCGGAACCCCGGCCACCCTGGTCTATAGCGGCGTCTGTTTTGGTGTCGCCTTGGTGGCATCACTCCAGCTTCCTCAAGAGTCCCAATCCGACAAGGTGGCCGATGACGGTGGCGAGCAGCGAGACAGCCCGGCTATCGAAATGGGATGGGTGGCCATGTTTACCCTCCGGGCTGCAGCTGGATTCATGCTCTTCCATCTGGCGTTTTGGTATCGCGGCATGCCCGGAGAAAAACGGCTTCTCGCGATCGCTGTCGGGGCTTCGTCACTGGCCACCATGGTCGGCAACGCCACAGCGCCCAAGATCCGTCAACGTTTAGCCGAAGAGAAGATGCTCCTTGTGGCGCTGGCCCTTCCAGCGATCGCTGGACTCGTGGCCATGGTGGTCGGTGGAGTCCGGATCGGGATCGTGGTCGCTGCATCGGTCAATGTGGCCGCCGCTATCGGTCGGTTGTCATTCGAGAGCTTGCTTCAGCGGGATGGATCAGCAACCGATCGTGGACGAGCCTTTGCCCGGTTTGAGCTGAGGTTCCAGCTCGGCTGGGTCGGAGCTGCTGTCTTGCCGGTCTTGGTCGATATCCCTGGCTTGATCGGCTTGGGCCTGGTCGGCGCGGTGTTCGCCGCCGCGGTGATCAATTACGCTCGTGGTCTGCGCCAATCGGTGAGACCCTCGTTCGGCTGATCAGGCTTCGTCAAGGCGGGCGATCCAGAGCCCGGGAGCCTCAATATCGTTGGGGGTTGGGAGTGCCCCAGGGAGCTCAAGGAGACGAGACAGCCCAGCTTCGCCCACTCGGTCGACCACGCCCTGGACAAAATCCTTACCCCGCTTGACCTGGTCATCGCCCACTCGAATGCCGAGGAGTTTCTCGATGAACACATCGTCGGGGGTGGTCTCGGAACGACGGCGTCGCACCGCTTCAGCGATGCGGAGGGCTTCGCCACCGATCGTTCGAGCAGCGACCGCGTCGACCACCCAATCGACATAGCCGACCACCGCGGCGACCGCCGCGTCGAGGCGGGGCCGCAGAGCATCCTGTTCCGGCGATTGGACCGCGCCCAGGAGGATGGTTGGATCGGAGAAGGTGTTTTGGAGGGCTGCCATCGGATCACCGCTCGGATCGGGCATGTCCATCTCACTGAGATAGTCGGTCATCGCGTTGGGATCGGGGCGGAATCCTCCGACATGGGCCCGCACCAGCGAGGCCAGTTGATCGCGCAGACCGGCGATCGAGAAGAGCCGGTATCCCGAGAGCTCATGGCTCATCACCCACAACCGGAACTCTTGCACCGGCAGTTCCCATTCGGAGCAAAAGGCTTCGATCGTGTGATCGACCACCACGACATCGAGTTGATCGCGGGGGATGGGGAGATCGTGAAGGCCGAAGACCCTGGTGGCGAGATGGCCGACCATCGAGCCGACCGCCATCCCGATCATGGCGGGGGCCATCATCTGTCCGAGTCCGGCAAGCATGGCGGCCATCGGTACCTCGGGGGTGTCACCCTCGTCGCTATCGGGCTGTTGCCCAAGCGAATGCGCCAGATCGGTAAAGAGCGGGCGATAGGCGGTGAGGGTGTCGGTTGCCCACCGGCCGGGAGTCACCACCCGAGGCTCGGGAAAGGACAGATCGGTGCCGGTGATGTCGTTGACGTGGAGGGCAGCGATCTGGGCGAGGTCGGCATAGGCCAGCCGAGCTGATGGATCGACATTGGATTCCGACACACCGCCGGTGGCTCCCAAGAGGGCAAACTGGCGGGCCAGATCCCAATTGAGGGGGCCTTGCCCGCTCATCGCTCGGGCGAGATCGGCAAACATGGGGAACCCTGCAAAGGGAGTGTCGTCGTTGCCCGCATCGCCTGGTAACTCGGCCATGCTTCGATGCTAGGCGGTGTTGGTCCTCAGGGGACCTCGCTGGGTCGAGTTCTCACCGGAGACGGCTAGCGTCGACCAGATGGACGCGCCACGTGATCCAACCGCTGCCGCGAATCGCGTCATGATCAGAGGAGCGGCCACCCCGCTCGGTCAGCGCGTCGTCAACCTCGTCGTTGACGATCCCACGGTGACCCTGGTCGAGGGGTCTGGTGATGCCGACATCATCGTCGATCTCCTCCTCGCCGACCATGACCACTTGGAAGATCGCTCCCAGAGCGTGACCGAGGGGCTCGCTGACCTCATCGACGATCTTGAAGGGTCGGGCGCCACCCATCTGGTCGTGGTGTCGTCGGCCATGGTCTATGGCGCGTGGCCGAACAATCCGGTGCCTCTGACCGAATCGGCGGTCTTACGGCCCGACCCCGAATTCGTCTATGCCCGCCAACTGGCTGGTGCCGAAGAGCTCATCGAAGCCTGGCGTCAGGGCAAGCCCGATCGTCGGGTTGCGGTCTTGCGCCCGGCCATTCCGATCGCGCTCAATGCCCGGTCATCCTTGGCGACCGCCTTGACCGCTGGATTGGGAGAACGGTTTGCCGAATCCGATGCTGATGTCCAGTTTGTTCATCTCGACGATCTGGCCTCAGCGGTAGCGCTCGCCGTTCGGCAGCGCCTCGATGGGGCCTTCAATGTGGCGCCGGACTCGAGCGTGGCCGCTCATCGGGTACGAGACCTGTCGGGGCCGCGATTCCGGTTGCCCCTTCCCGAACCGGTCGCCGAGGTGGTCGCGTCGCTGAGATGGAAGCTTCTCGGGGAGCCGCTCCCACTCGGAGCTCGGTCCTATATTCGCCACTCATGGCTGATCGCCAATGATCGGCTCAGGTCCCAGGGCTGGAAGCCCACCATGACCAATGAACAGGCCTATGTCGAGGGCACCACCACCCCTCGGTGGTCGATCATTACGCCCCAGCGCCGTCAAGAGATCGCCCTCGGGGTTGTCGGGGGAGCGATCATCCTCGTTGTCGTGGCGATCGGTGGGATGATCCGTCGCTGGTTGAGGTGATCCTCAGCCGTCTGGGTCGAGGAAGTCGACCATCTCGGCAAATCCCGCAGAATCGCACTGACCGACAAGCTGGCCATAACGATCGACCACCGGTGTTCCGGAGACCACCTCGTCGGCCATCTCGATCAGGTGGTCTCGGGTGATCTCGGTGGGGGGATTGGGGAGAATGATCAGGGTGGTGTGCTGACGGGAGAGATCAGGGGCCAGGTCAAAGAACGTGACCGGGGCAGCCAGGGTGACCAGGATGATGTCGTCGGCCATCGGATGGACTTCTCCGATGATCGATTCTCCAGTGATGAGCTGGATCTGGACCGGAGCCCCAGAGATCGGAATCCACGGCTGGGAGTCGATCGTCGTCATAGCGAGCAGGGCGAGTTCTCCGGCGGGAATGGCCGGAGGCTGGACGATGGTGGTCAGGGGTTGAGCGATGGTGGCCGGAGGTCGAGCGATGGTGGCCAGGGGTTGAGGGATCGGAGACGTGATCGGGGTGTCGTCTTGGACGTGTGATGAAGAGACCGTGATCGTCGTTGTCGCCGAAACGGCGAGCGAGGTGGTGTGGAAGCGGGGAATCATGATCACGGCGATGGCGATGATCACCAAGCCAAGCGCGCCGGTCACGATGGCCACAGAATGGGTGGTTGGAGACAGTCGCTCTAGGCGGATCAGGTCACGTTCGTGAGCAGCGATCTCGGCCGGGTGGCGCCATTCTCGCTCATGGGGGGGTGTTGGCGATGGCTCCACAAAACAAGAATCGTAGTAAATGAGCCTGCTCCATGGGCGTCACCGCTCGGATGCGGGCGCTACTATACCGATGTGCACCCACCTGATCGCGGCAATACCTGGATTGGTCTCACCCGCGACGCGCTGGTGATCGAGACACTCTACGAGTGGAGTGTGCTCCCGTCGTGCGGCGCGGTCGTCGTGTTCGGGGGCACCGTTCGCGACCATGCTGAAGGCCGTGATGGCGTGACCCACCTCACCTATGAGGCCTACGACGAGATGGTCGAACCCCAGCTCGCTCGGATCGTCGAGGAAGCTCGACGACGGTGGCCCGGTATCGGTCGGATGGCCGTGATCCATCGGATTGGTCGTCTCGAGCTCACCGATACCTCGATCCTGGTGGCGGTATCGGCTCCCCACCGGTCAGAAGCCTTCGATGCCGCTCGCTATGCCCTCGACGCCGCCAAGGCATCGGTGCCGATCTGGAAACGCGAATCGTGGGCTGACGGCGACGATTGGGGAACCGGCGCTACCGACCTGATCGACCCATCCGATGTGGGTGCCCCGTCATGATCTGGGTCGTGGTCGGTCTCGCGGTATTGGTCATCGCCGTGGTGGTCATCGTGGTGATGAGGTCACGCAGCGGACCTCGCGATGGTGTTGAGTCGTTCCGTCGCCAGATCGATGCCCTGTCTCGCGAGGCCCGCCGTCCAGTGGTCGACCAGGTGAGGGCGCGTCAAACCGACGAAGGTGACAACGATGGCACGTGACCTGGCAATCGACTTGGGTACCGCGAACACCCTGGTGTATATGAAGGGTCGAGGCATCGTGCTCAACGAGCCATCGGTGATCGCCCTCAACCGTCAAACCGGCGAAGTCCTGGCCACCGGACGTGAAGCCTGGCAGATGATCGGACGCACCCCCGGATATATCGTCGCTGTGCGGCCCTTGCGCGGCGGTGCGATCACCGACTTTGAGATCACTGAGCGGATGATTCGCCTCCTTCTTCAACGGGTTGGCGTCAGCCGCTTTACCCGTCCCAAGGTCGTGATCTGTGTGCCCTCAGCGATCACCGAGGTGGAACGTCGCGCCGTGACCGATGCTGCCCGTCGAGCCGGTGCTGCCGATGCCAACCTGATCGAACAGCCGATGGCCGCAGCGATCGGCGCCGATCTACCAATCGATGAACCGGTCGGCAATATGGTCATCGATATCGGTGGCGGCACCAGCGAGACCGCGGTGATCAGCTTGGGTGGGATCGTGGCTCTCGAAGCGGTGCGAGTGGGATCGTTTGATATCGACAACGCGATCCAGAATTACATACCGGCCTTCCCAAGACGGTCATCCTGACGCCCGAAGAAGTGCGATACGCCATCGAAGATGTGGTTTCATCGATCATCTCCTCGGTGGTGCGCTGTCTGGCCAAAGCCCCGCCCGAGCTCTCCCAAGACTTCTTGGTGCGGGGGATGTATCTCGTCGGTGGTGGCGGACTCTTGCGCGGCCTGGCCAAGCGGATCGAGCGCGAGACCGAAGTGCCGGTGCGGATGTCGAATGTTCCCCTCGAAGCGGTGGTGCTTGGGGCGGGTCACGTGATCGAGCACTATGACGCCCTCAAGGGCATGTTTATGGGGGCTCGCCGCTAAGACGCGGTGCTTTGAGCTCGTGTCCGCCGATCAGGCCACCCTGTGGAATCGGGGACTCGACGCCATCGTCGATGAGCTCGATCTTCCGTTGGGCTTTGCTCCCGACCTGGCTGATGCAGCCCGAGATGCGGTTCAGCGGGGACCACGGGGACGTCGTACCGATCGGACTCGATGGCCCTACGTCACCCTCGATCCAGCATCATCGCGCGACCTCGACCAAGCCTTTCGCCTCGAACGAGGATCCGGCGATGACCTGATCCTGCACTATGCGATCGCCGATGTGGGCGCCTTCGTCGCCCCTGGTGATCCACTTGATGTCGAGGCGTTTCGCCGGGCGGTCACCGTCTATCTGCCTCAACGCCGAATCAATCTCTATCCCTCGGTGATGTCGGAGGAAGCGGTCAGCCTGGTGCCCAATGCCGATCGCGCGGCGGTGGTATTCACCGTGAGGGTTGGCACCGATGGTCATCCTCGACTCGATGGTGTCGAACGTGCCCTGATTCGCAACCGGGCCAAGTTGGCCTATTCATCGGTGACCAGTGGTGATCTTCCCGACGAGTTCGATGAATTTGCCCGGCGCATCCGGGCCGCTGAGATTGCTCGCGGGGCATCTCGGGTGGATTTTCCCGAGCAGGAAGTGATCCTTGACCGGGCCCAGCTCACCCTGCGGTTCCGTCCCCGTCGCCCGGTGGAAGAACACAATGCTGCACTCTCGTTGGCGACCAATCTGGCGGTCGGGGAAGCCCTCTACGATGCCCACACCGGACTCTTTCGGGTCATGCCAGAGGTTGATGCACGCCGTGAAGGGCGGTTGCGGCGGACTGCCAAGGCGGTGGGCTTGACCTGGGAACCCGATCGATCGTTGGAGGAGTTTGAGCGATCTCTGCCCGCCGATGATCCTCGGTCAGCGGCCTTCTTGGTCGCTCTTCGTCGGGCGGGCGGTGGGGCATCGTATGAGCCCTATCGGCCCGATTGCCGGCCGTGGCATTCAGCGATCGCCGGAACCTACGCCCACGCGACCGCTCCCTTGCGCCGACTCCAGGATCGCTATGTGATCGAAGCTGCCTTGGCGGTCGCTGCTGGACGCGAGGTGCCCGAACCGGTTGCTCTCGCGTTCGAGGAGCTGCCTCGGGCGATGGCCCGTGGTCAGCAGGTTGCCAACCGGGCCGAGCGATGGGCGGTGGACCTGGCTGAAGCGGTCGTTTTGTCTGGTCGAGATGGCGAGATCTTCGACGCGGTCGTGATCGATGAACACGATCGTGGGGTTGATATCCAGGTCACCGATCCCGCGATCTTGGCCCACACGATCGCCCACCGGGTCGATCCCGGCGACCGGATCAGGGTTCGGCTGCGCGGGACCGATCCTGATGCCCGCCAGGTCACCTTTGAGCGGGTGAATTAGGGGGTCGGAAGCAGGCCGACCAGGGTGTTCAGGGTGGCTGCTACCTCGTCGGGGCCGTCAAGTCGGTAGTGGGCTGCTGTCGCACCTGGTCCGACGCGGACGGTCACATCATCGGGGCCGAGCATCTTGAAGGCTTCCTCATCGGTGACATCATCACCGAGATAGATGATGGGCGCCGCATTGAGCTGGTCGGCGAGCTGGTGCAGCGCGTCGCCCTTGGAGGTCGATCGAGCCAAGAACTCGACCACCTGATGGCCGGCCTTGATTTGGGCTCCATCGATCATCTGGGCCAACCGGGTGGCCGCTGCCAGGGCTGGCCCGATGAGGGCTGGATCGGCTTGACGCGTGTGAACGACCACGCTGGCGGGTTTGTGTTCGAGCCAGGCTCCATCGCCGATCGCTTCGACGGTTTTGGTACCGATGATGGTGAGCTGGTCGAGGGTGTAGGTCTCATCGTCGTCGAGGGCGATCGGCGCGGTGCCTCGCCATTCCAGGCCGTGGCTGCCGATCACGATGATCGATTCATCAAATCCGAAGACTCGATCGAGGCTTGAGAGGGACCGGCCTGACACCACTGCGATGTGGGCGTGGGCAGTCAGAGCGGTGAGGGCAGCATCGATGCCGGGCCCGAGGACCGACTGATCAGCATGGTCGACCAGGGGTGACAAGACGCCGTCAACATCAAAACCGAACAGGCCACGGTCGAGATAGCGGACGAGGAGCTCGGCGAGATCGCTGGGTGTGATCGGGATGGCGCTCACTGGTCGAGCGCCTGGAGGAAGACTCCGGCCCAATTGTCTAGGTCGGCAGCGGTGACCGCAGCCCGCATTGCTTTCATGCGAGGACGTCGCTCATGACGGTGCATTTCGACCGCTCGGACGATGGCGTCTTGCAAGGCTTGATCGTCGTGAGGATTGACCAGGAGGGCATCGTGGAGTTCGTCAGCAGCACCGGTGAACTCGGACAGGACCAAGACCCCATCGCCGTCGACATGGGCGGCCACATACTCTTTGGCCACCAGATTCATCCCGTCTCGGAAGGGGGTGACCAGCATGACATCGCCCACCCGATAGAGAGCGATCAGGTCATCGAGGGGGAGGGTCCGGTAGAGGTAGTGGACCACCGGGAGACCGATCCGGGAGTGACGACCATTGATCTCGCCAACGATCTGTTCGATCTCGCGGCGTTCTTCTTGGTATTGCTCCACCCCTTCGCGGGTGGGAGTGGCGACCTGCACCAGGACATGTCGGCTGGGATCGAGACGGCCTTCATCAAGGAGTTGGCCGAAGGCCCGCAACCGGGTCCCGATGCCCTTGGTGTAGTCGAGGCGATCGACCCCGAGCAGGACCACTTCGGGATCGCCGAGCCGGTTGCGCAATTCGGCGGTGGTGCGCCGCGTCGCCCGGCCGCTGGCGAGGTGTTCAAACTCGGACACATCGATCGAGATCGGGAAATCGTCGACGATGATTCGACGGCCATCGCAGATGAGGGCATAGTCGTCGGTGGAGCGGGCACCGGTCAGGTCGGTGGCTGCCGCTCGGAAGTTGTACGCGTCACGGGCTCGTTGGAACCCGATCACATCGGCGCCGAGAAGGCCTCGGGCGATCTCTTCCCGGCTGGGCAGTCGCTGGAAGAGTTCGAGCGGGGGGAAGGGGATGTGATTAAACCAGCCGATCCTCACGTCATCGCGCTGGTCGCGCAGCATCTGGGGGACGAGTTGGAGTTGGTAGTCATGGATCCATACCAGGGCATTCGGCGGGGCGACCTGGGCGAGTCGATCAGCGAAACGCTGGTTGACGGTGACATAGCTTTCCCATTCATCGTTGTGGTAGCCCGACTCACGAATGGCGTCGTGGTAGAGCGGCCACAGGGTGTCGTTGGCAAAGCCTTCGTAATAGAGGCGGTGCTCATCGTCGGAGATCGGGACCGGTTCGAGGGTGATCCCATCGGCATCAAAGGCGCGGTCGGGAACATCGCTTTCGCCAGCCCAGCCAACCCAGGTGCCGCCTCGTTGGCGAAGCAGGGGGGCCAGGGCACGAACCAGGCCACCCGGACTGGTGGTCCAGCCATCGTCGGAGCGCTGGACCGGGAGCCGGTTGGCGGCGATGACGAGGGGACGTGTACTCATGGCTTCTGTCTACCGCGACCAGGACGGGCTTGGGGACACATCGGCAGAATTCGCGCTGCTCTGGCGCGATCGCCACACCGACATACCGGTGCTGACCGATGAGCGAACGATCAAGGTGATCACGAAGACGGTGACGGTAACCAGGGCCATGGTGGCACCGGCCGCGGTGTCGTCGTGGTAGCTGATCAGGATGCCGACAGTGGCGCTCAGGCTCCCGATCAACACCGCCACGATCATGATCGACGAAACCCGTCTGACGAGGAGGCTGGCGGTGGCCGGTGGGGCGATCAAGAAAGCGAAGACCAAGAGGCTGCCGATGATCTCGAACGAGGCCACGATCGTCAAGGCCAAAAGGACCAGGAAAACCAGATGGGTCAACTGAGGTCGGAAGCCGATCAGGCGGGCCTGAATCGGATCGAAGGTGCTGATCATGAGGGGTCGGTACAAGATGACGACAGCAACGGCGGTGAGTGCGGTGATGACAGCGAGCATCACCAGATCTTGGCTATCGACGGCGGTGATCGAGCCGAAGAGGAATCGGGTCAGGTCTCCACCGCCAGGCTGGGCTGACATGACCACGACCGCGAGGGCCAAGAACCCGACAAAGAGGATCCCGATCGAGGCATCATTTGGCAGGGGAGAAGCGGTCCGGATCACCTGAACACCTCCGACCATGGCCAGGGCAGCCAGGAGGGCCCCCACGGTGGTATTCCCCCCGACGACGACAGCGATGGCGATACCGGGAAGGACACCGTGGGCGAGCGCATCACCGAGAAAGCTCAATCCTTTCAGGATGACCCAGGTTCCGATCAGGCTGGTGGCGATCGCCGCGAGTAGCGCGGCGATGAGAGCATCGCGCACGAACGCGTTGTCGACGAAGGGCTGGATCCACCAGCCATAGGGATCGGTCAGCCAGGTCATCAGGTGCTCCGCTTCGGTGGTGGGTTCAGGATCCGCTGAGGGCGTCGACGATGAGGGTGGTGTTCGATCGCATCATCTCGACATAGGTCGACCGATCACCGCTGGGGTCGAGGGTCCCAGTCGCCAGCGCGATGACCGGTATCCCCAAACGCTGTCCCAGTGCGGTGGCATCGGCATCATGTCCCAGCTCTTCGGTGAAGATCGCCCGGGCGCCGGTGGCCTCGATCGTTTCGGCGAGGTCGGCAAGATTGGCGGCGCTGGGTTCAGCCATCGTGGTCAACGACGGGATCACTGTGCCGACCACGTCAAAACCGTAGCGATCTGCGAAATAGCCCAATGCATCATGGTTGGTGACCAGGATGCGTTGATCGGGAGGAATGGTCGCCACCATGGATGCGATGTCGGCATCGAGGGCCAGGAGCTCGTCGCGATAGGCCGTCGCGCAGGACTCGGAGGTGTCGCGGTGGTCAGCGATCACCATGACCAGGTCGGCTACCAGGGTGGGATCCATCCAGAAGTGGGGATCGGTTCCGTCGTGATCGTGGTCAGCGGAGATCTGGCGGAGGGAGACGTGGTCAGCCAAGATCACCAGTTCATCGGCGGTGGTGAGCAGGTCGGCGTAGCGGTCTTCGAGGTGGGCGCCATTGGCGACGACAAGTTCAGCGCCTTCGAGACGTTGGCGGTCCCGTAGGGAAGGTTCGTAGGAGTGGGGATCACTTCCCGGCGCGATGAGGGAGTCGACCTCGATGTCGCAGAGTGTGTGGGAGGTGATGTCGGCCCACACACTGGTGGTGGCCAGGATGGTCGATGATGACTCGTTGCCTGAGCTGCACCCGCTCAGGGCGACGAGGCTGAGACTGAGCCCAAGATGGGCAGCGATCCTGAGAATCATTCTCAATGAGGCTATAATGAGAATCATTCTTATGACAACCGTCAACCCCTCTCGTTCAAGAAGGTCGAGTACTCCTGGTCCAGCGTGTTCTCACCAGATCACCGCTCGTGATGTGTGTGTTCACTACGGCTCCACCGTGGCGCTGGCACCGAGCAGTATGGTGGCCGATGCTGGCGAATCGATCGCCTTGGTCGGGGCCAACGGAAGTGGCAAGACCACCCTCCTCTCACTGATCGCCGGTGTGGTGGGCCCCACCGGAGGAGACCTGGTCGTCGATGGCACCGTGGCCCTGGTCGCCCAGCACCATGACCACCATCGCTGGATGCCGATGTCGGTTGATGAGGTCTTGAAGATGGGGCGATATCGACAGCACGGCTTGATTGGACGATTCGGCTCCGACGACCGCGACATCATCGATCGATCGGCAGTCCGTCTGGGGATCGACGATCTCCGTCGCCGTCCCTTCGGGGCCTTGTCGGGCGGTCAACAACAGCGGGTGGTCGTCGCCCGGTCCTTGATCATGTGTCCCGATGTTCTCCTCCTCGATGAACCGATCACCGGGCTCGATCCTCCCAGCCAAGAGACCATCATGGCGGTGATCGATGACCATGTGGCCAGCGGGGGAGTGGCCATCTTCTCGACCCACCATCTCAGCGAAGCCCAGCGCGCTGATCGGGTGATCCTCCTCGGTGGAACGATCTTGGCTGACGGTTCACCCGATGAGGTCCTTCAGCCCGATGTACTCGGCTTCGGGGGGCACCTCCAGGCCATCGGTGACACCCTGATCCCCACCGATCCCGTGGTTGGTGTTCCCCACCACCATCGCAGTGAACCCCATGTGGAACGCCACCGTCATCACCACCGCGCCCTCGCAGCTCGCGAAGGATGTCGAGAACACCCCGAGGAGAACCGGTGACTCATCATCGACTCGTTGGCGATCCCGACATCATCCATGCCACCGTTGCCCGCCATCTCGCCGAAGCTGGTCAGACCTATACCGCCAACCGTCGGGCGGTTGTCGCCGCCCTCATCGATGCTCGGGGGCCGATGACCCTGCCCGCCCTGCTCGTGTCGGATTCCTCATTGGCCCAGAGCTCGGCGTATCGCTGTCTGGCGGTCTTGGAAGAGGCTGGCGTCGTCACCCGGTTGACCCCCGGTTCGGATCACGCCTTCTTCGAACTCGCCGAGGAGATCACTGGGCACCATCACCATCTGGTCTGCGAAGCCTGTGGGGTGGTGATCGATATCGTGTTTCCGCCCGAGATTGAGGATCAGATCGATCGAGGGCTCACCGAGGTGTCAGCGGGGATCGGATTCGCTCCCCGACGCCATACCATCGACATCTTCGGGCGGTGCAGCCGCTGCACCTGAAGCCGCTTCTCCGGTGATCACCGCAGCCAGCCGCTCAAGGGTGGCAGCGATATTGATGCGGTGGCGAGCCGGATAGCGAGCTCGCTCAATCAACCAGGGGATTCGCGAGGTTGACCAATCGAAGCTCTCGGTGACTCGGGTGGCCGGGGTACCGGTATCGGTAGTGGTGGGTTCCAACTCATATCGCCAGCGGTGGCCGCCGAAGTGTTGCCAGGCGATCAGGCGGTCATGCTGGAACTCGACCACTCGGTTCGTGATCCGGTAGGGGATCGGGCCGAGCTTCATCTTCATCGAGAACGTCGATCCGCTGGTGAGCGGTTCAGTCGTGGAGCGGGTCCCCTGAACGGTGTCAGAGCCGTCGATTTCGGCATGGCGCGCTGGATCTGCCAGGAGGGCGAAAATCTGGTTCGGTGGAGCGGCAATCGTCACTGTTTGGCTGATCACACGTTCGGCCATGGCCGCATCGTAGCGCTCTGATTCGTGGGGAGAAAAGAGGGTGGCAACTAGGCGTGGTCGCTCGCGTTGAGGGCCCACGAGAGCCCTTCTCCTCGGTGATGGATGCCGATCTGGAGACGCCACCCGCCCGCCGGTTCGCCCGCATCCCACACCCACCACTCCAACTCATCGAGCAGGGCGCTCAGGTCATCGAGGGTGGGTGGCCAGTCATCGTGGAGATCGCCGAGAGCCCCGAGCACCCACCAGGCAGAAAACCGACCGATCGCCATCCCCTGGCGCCGGCCATGGGCTCCTCCCGACGCTCCCGCCCAGGCCAGTCGAGCGATGGCCTCGGCGGCTGAGATCGACCCCAGACGAGCCCGCCGAACGCCGAGCGCTGCCAGGGCATCGGTCACCGGTCCCTCAACGCAGCTGACCTCGGCCCGCCCCGTTGAGGCTGATGTCCAGGTCTCGACCACGTGGCGCAGGGCTAGCTCGGTGGCTGGATCGTCGACGATGACCGGACAGGAGTCGATCGCGATCTCGTCCAGGTCAGGCAGGGCTATCGGTTCAGGGTGGGTGCCGGAGACATCGTCATAGGTCGAAATCGGATAGGTCGGCTCCCACGCTTGGAGCTGGGCGGGGATGTCGAGGACCGGGGGGAGTGCGGCCAGGTCAGCATCGGGGATGGGCTCACCTCGGATGGCTCGCTCGTGGGCGACGAAGGTGGCTGCCGGGGTGGGATCCAGGTGGGGTGCAAGCTCAGCCCACGTGTGGCGGCTGGCGATGACTTCGGTCAGCGGCCCCACGGTAAATCGACCGGGTTCATCATCGATCATCCCGGCAGCCCATCGCGCTGGTGACCACAGGGCGATTCGATATTCGGCGAGAGTCGCTGCTGGCCAGAGCTGGCGTCCGGTCTCGCGGGCCGCTGTTCGGCATCGCTGGCGAACTCGTATCAGGCCCTCCCAGTCGCGGATGGTCGTGCGGGCATCGATCAGACGAATCAGTCCATCGAGATCGACCCGGTGGATCAAGAGATCAAGTTCGTCATCGCTGACGTCAATGGCCATGGACGCAACCTAGCTCTTGGTGTCGCGCACCGATTGGTCTCGATCTCATGATGCAGCGCCACATGGCGATAGCCTCACAGAACTGTGAAGAAGGGTCTCGTCGCCATCGTTGCCGGTCTGGTCGTACTTACCGGATGTGTCAATACTCCGCCGTCGGCGACCGAGGTGGCCAACGAGATCATCGACAGTCTGGATGAGTCCGATCAAGTCAAAGACTGTATGCGGCTCAAGGTGGCTGGCTTTGGCAATCTTGACGATGCCGCGGCCAAAGCCGATGATGGCGATCCTGAAGCCCAAAAGGTGATCGACGCGTTCGAGGCGGCCCTCGCCCAATGCAAGAACGGCTGACCGATCAGTTCGGCCACCGGGTGATGCCGATCTAGACGGCGTCGTGGCCTTCTTCCTTGGTGCGAATCCTGACGATTCGCTCGACCGAGGTGACCCAGATCTTGCCATCGCCAATCTTGCCGGTGGCCGCTGATGACGCGATCGTGTCGACCACGAGGTCGGCCCGATCATCGTCAACCACAACGTCGACAGCGACCTTGGGGACAAAGTCGATCTTGTATTCAGCCCCTCGGTAGGTCTCGGTATGGCCGCCTTGGCGGCCAAAACCACGTACTTCTGACACCGTGATCCCAGCGATCCCAGCGGCTTTCAGGGCATCTTTGACATCGTCGAGTTTGAAGGGCTTGATGATGGCGGTGATGAGCTTCATGAGCAGATCCTTCGATGAAACGGGGAGGGGTCCCTCTTGGTTGTCATCATGCCGCATCTGGGCCCCAGATGCGACTCGGCTGCCAGGTGTCACCCCGATCAGCGAGGGCTGATCTCGATATCGGTGGCCTTCACGGCGGCATGAATACGATCGCCGGGGGTAAGACTGAGGCTCTCCAGCGCTTCGATCGTGACTTCGGCGGTCAAGGGAAGGGGCCCTCCCAGGCTGACCCGGGCTCGATCACCGATCCGGTCGATCTCGATCACCGGCCCACTGAACACATTTCGGGCGCTGGTGCTGATCGGTTTCGCTGACAGGGTGATCGATTGAGGCCTGATGATCGCGAACGCTGGGCCCCGCAGTGATCCGGTGACGTGGACGATACAACCCGATGGAGTCACCAGACCATCGGTGGTGAGGGTGCCCTCGATCAGGTTGGTGCCGACCAGGTCGGCCACATAGGACGATCGGGGATGGGAGGTGATCTCCGAAATCGTGCCGGTCTGGATGATCTGCCCAGCATCGATGATCGCCACTCGATCGGCGAGGGCATAGACATCGAGGGGATCATGGGTGATCAGGATCCTGACCCCTTCGACATCGGCGAGATGATGACGCAGATCGTGGCGAACCCGTCGCCGGGTGGCCACATCGAGGGCGGCCAGGGGTTCATCGAGTAAGAGGAGGCGCGGGCTGATCGCCAGAGCCCGGGCGAGGGCGACGCGCTGAGCCTGACCACCGGAGAGTTGGCGAGGACGGCTGGCGGTGTGGTCGCCGAGTCCGACCCGGTCGAGGTGGGCGGCGGCCTGATGGCGGGCTTCGGCCTTGGCCACCCCGCGAGCTCTCAATCCGAAGGCGACATTGTCGAGGGCGGTGAGGTGGTCGAAGAGGTGATACCCCTGGAAGACCACGCCGATCGGGCGGTGTTCCGGAGCCACGAAGATCTGCTGGTCGGGATCGTCAAGGATCAGGTCATCGAGTCGAATCCGGCCCCGTTCGATCGGGATCAGGCCAGCGATCGCTTGGAGGAGAGTGGACTTGCCCGACCCGTTGGGGCCCAAGAGGGCCAGGGTCTCACCGGGCTCGACCCGAAAGGAGACATCGAGGGAGAACCCGCCGACACGGGAGCCGACATCGGCATGGAGTGTCATGACGATCCTCCGAGGCGGGGAGCGAGCCATCGGTGGCGTAACGCGATCAGGGTGGCAAAGCTGACCGTGATCAGGATGAGTGCCAGCATGATCGCTTCATCAGGGTCGGTTTGGAGGGCCAGATAGGTGGCCAGTGGCATGGTCTGGGTGCGGCCGGGCAGGTTGCCGGCGAAGGTGATCGTGGCGCCGAACTCGCCCAGGGCTCGTGCCCAGGCCAGAACGATTCCGGCGATCAGGGCTGAACGAATCGAGGGCACGGTAACCCGGCTGAACACATACCAGCTGCTGCCGCCAAGGGTGCGGGCAGCATCTTCGATCCGGCGATCAAACTGGTGCAGGGCTGATTCGACGGTGAGGACCAAGAAGGGCATGGCCACAAAGGTCTGGGCCACGATCACCCCGGCGGTGGAAAAGGGGAGTTGGATGCCGAACCAGCGATCGAGATAGGTGCCGAAGAGGCCGCGGCGCCCAAAGGAGGCGAAGAGTGCGACCCCACCGACCACTGGCGGGAGCACCATCGACAGGGTGGTGAGGGCTCGCACCGCGTTTCGTCCGGGAAAGTTGATGCGGGCCAGGAGCCAGGCCAGGGGAACACCGAGGATGGTGGCGGCGAGGGCAGCGGCGATCGAGGTGGCCATCGAGAGTCCGAGGGCTTGGACCACGCTTGGCCGGGTGAGAAGATCGCCGAGATGGGCCCACGGCGCTCGCCAGATGAGCCCGATGATCGGGAGGGCGAAAAACCCGATCGCGATGATGGCGATCACCATGGCTGGGAGGGGAAGCCGTTCGTGATGGCGGCGACGATGGGTCACGGGGTCTCAAATCCGAATCTGGACAGGATCGCCTGGCCGTCGGGGCTGAGGACAAAGTCGATGAAGGCCTGCGCTGATGGGTTGTCAGCGGCGATCACGGCGATCGGATAGTCGGCGGCGATATCGATGCTGTCGGGCAGGGCGATGACATCGATATCAGGATTGGCGAGGGCATCGGTGGCATAGGCGATGCCAACGTCGGCTTCTCCGCTGGCGATCTTGGTGACCACTCCGGCGGCATTGGGTTCCCACGAATCGGGGTGAATATCGAGGTTGGCCGCGGCGAAGATCATCTCGGCATAGGAACCACAGGGCACCTCGGGGGCGCAGACCACCAGGGTGATCCCATCATCGGTGAGGTCGTCGAGACTGCCAAGGCCTAAGGGATTGCCGGACGGCACGAGGATCTGGGGGCGATTGCGAGCGAAGATCTGGGCGGTGTTGGCATGATCGACTCGGCCCATCGTGACGGTGTCGGCAGCAGCGAAGACATCAGCCGGCGCACCATCGGTGATCTGGGTGGCCAGTTGAGAGGATCCGGCAAGGTTGAGGGTGACCGAGATATCGGGATGGGTGGTCTCAAAGGCCGTTTCGATCTCACGGAATGAATTGGTGAGCGAGGCAGCGGCGAAGACGACCAATTCGTCGGTGTCATTCGTCGCCCCGCCACATCCGGCAATCGCCAGTGTGAGCGCTGCCATGAGTGCTCGTACCGCGGTGCCCGTGATCACCCGGCCACTGTAGCGATAGCGCACCAGCGATAGCGCGGCGACTAGGGCGTTTCGGGATAGGCAGCGACGAAGAGAACGACCCGTTCGCCCTCTGACAGGTCGCCGTCGACTTCGGGATCGTAGTCGTTGATCACCGCTTGAAGGCGAGCCATCAACTCGGCACGACGTTTGGGAGAGAGCTGGAGCTCGCGCAGCGACAGTGTTGAGGTCTCGCCATAGACCGTGGTCTGGTCGTAGGTGCCCAGCTCGATCTCGCGTTGAAAACCGAGTTTGGCGACATCGAAGAGCGAACCAAAGGCAGCGGCGAGTTCAGGACGATCTCGTTGGTCAACCGGTTCGATGGCCACGGTGAAGGTGCGGGCGATGCTCTGGTATTGGCGTTCGGTTGCCGCACCGACCCGCCGGGTGGCGACCACCCGGATCAGACCGATCGATTCGAGCAGGTTGAGGTGGTGATAGAGCCGGGTGACCGGAACGTCGAGCACCTCAGCGAGCGCGGCAGCGGAGCGCGGGACGCGCAGGCGTCGCATCAGGCGACCGCGGATGGGGTGGGTCACCTCGCTGAGGGCCTTGAGATCGCGCAATTCGACGATGTCGGCTTGCCCGTCCCAATCCTCGACGGGATGCCAGTGGTCAGTCATAACTCCTTGAGGGTAGCCGTTGGGTGAACAAGAGTGATGAACGTCACGTTGAGCGTTTTGTTCAAAGGGATTGAATAAGGCATGTTCAATATGTTTGAATGAACTTGTGGCACCGTCGCTTTTTACCACCTACTTGTACGCCGTCAAGGCGGACTTGAACCAGCGGCGCCATGAGGCTGCTGGGGAACGTCTCGCCCACCGTTGTCATCGTCACGGAGTGCGCCCTCGCCCGGTGCGTCCCCGCTGACCAGACCGCGACACCTCGGTGTCGCTTCACAATCATCAGCCAACTCCGGTTGGCGTGGTGACGCCCTCCTGCGCACCCACACCGGGTGATCTGGGAATCCTCGGGTCGCTCGGCCCCGCAGGAGGGCTGGGCGCGTGCCGAGTGTCCTGCCGATCGGCATCTTGCGTCCTCTAGGGTCGAGGCGGTGGACAAGAATGAGTTGAGGGCCAGCTTGCGAGCGATGAGGCGAGGCCTGACCGATCGGCCCGCTCGGTCAGAGATGATCTGGGATCAGATCGAAGCTGACCCGGCGGTGGTCGATGCCGCGGTCATCATGGTCTTCGACTCGATTCCTGGCGAACCCGAGACCGCCCCCTTCATCGCTCGTCGTCGCGCTGCGGGTCAGACGGTGGTCATCCCTGAGGATGATCCACCGCCCGATCCCCGCCAGGTTGATGTGGTCATCGTTCCGGGGGTGGGCTTCACCCCTGATGGTGATCGACTCGGCCAGGGTGGCGGCTGGTATGACCGATTCTTGGCCCAACTCCGTCCCGGCACCCCCACCATCGGGGTCTGTTTTGCTGAACAATTGCAAACGACCCTGCCCACCGAACCTCATGATGTTCGGGTGGACAGGGTCGTCACCGATGTGGTCCCTCACGGCGAGGGCATCGATCAGATCTCGGGGTAGTACTCCCGCCCCAAGTGGGTGATCTGTTCTTCGCCCATCATCCAACGCAGGGTGTTCTTGAGCTTGGTTAACTGGATGAAGAGGTCGTGCTCAGCGGTGAGACCGGGAGCGGCCATCGGGTCTTTGTAGTAGAAGCTCAGCCACTCCTGGATGCCGGACATACCAGCCCGCTGGGCGAGGTCGCTAAAGAGGACCAGGTCGAGAGCCAGCGGAGCGGCCAGGATCGAGTCACGGCACAGGAAGTCGATCTTGATCTGCATGGGATATCCCATCCAGCCAAAGATGTCGATATTGTCCCAGCCTTCCTTGTTGTCGCCCCGCGGTGGGTAATAGTTGATCCTCACCTTGTGGTAGGCATCGTCGTAGAGGTCGGGGTACATCTCCGGCTGGAGGATGTTGTGGAGGACGCCGAGTTTGGAGACTTCCTTGGTCTTGAAGTTCTCGGGATCGTCGAGCACCTCGCCGTCTCGGTTGCCGAGAATATTTGTGGAGAACCAGCCGTTGAGGCCGAGCATGCGGGCCTTCAACATGGGGCCGATCACCGTCTTGATCAGGGTTTGGCCGGTCTTGAAGTCCTTACCCGAGATCGGCACATTGCGCTCGATGGCGAGTTCTTGAAGGGCCGGGATGTCGACGGTCAGGTTGGGGGCGCCGTTGGCGAAGGGAACGCCTTCGAGGATGGCCGCATAGGCGTACAGCATCGAGGGGGCGATCGTCGGATCATTGGCATCGATGGCGGCTTCGAAGGCTTCGATTGACTGGTGGGCGGGGCCGGGAGCGATATAGATCTCGGTGGAGGCTGCCCACAGCATGACCACTCGGTCGACCTTTTTCTCGTCGCGGAAGCGGTTGATGTCGGCGCGGATGGCATTCAGCATGGCTCGCTTGTCGACGGTGCCCATCGTGTGCTCGCCGTCGAGGCGCTTCACATAATTGCGGTCGAAGGCGGCCGGCATGGGGCGTACCTCGCGCAAGGCATCAGAGATGCCTTCGAGATGGCGCCCCGAGTCGAGGACCGCAGCCTTCTGGGCCGACACATAGGCATCGTCGGGGAAGGGGTCCCACGAGCCGAACACGACATCTTCGAGGTTGGCCAAGGGGACGAAGTCCTTGATCAAAGGGGAGCGCTGGTCGGTGCGCTTGCCGAGGCGGATGGTCGACATCTGGCTCAGTGAGCCCACCGGGGCGGCGTGGTTGCGGCGGGCGAGTTCGACGCCAGCGATCAGGGTGGTGGCAACCGCGCCGAGTCCGACGGTGATGACACCGAGGCGACCGGTAGCGGGAGCGATCTGTTGTGGGGAATCCATAGATGCCCATAGTAAGCAATACCCAAGAAGAGATGGCGTCAGTTAAGAATATCTAAACTAATATGTCAGGGTGCTCCCCCTGCCCGACCTCTCCCTCCGCCAGCTTGAATATCTGGTCGCCGTCGCCTCACTGCCGACCTGGGCCGCCGCTGCCGACCAGGTCGGAGTGACCCCATCGGCCCTGTCTCAAGGGCTTGCTGAACTCGAACGACGCGTCGGGGTGCCCCTGTTTGAGACCCAGGGCCGTCGGCGGGTGCTTCGTCCCTCAGCCCAGCCGGTCCTCGACCATGCTCGCCTGGTGATCGGGTCGACGCGCGACCTGATGACCTGGTCAGAACGGATGAATGGGGCCCAGACCGGTCGTATCCGCCTGGGCCTCATCGATGTCGCTGCCACCGTCTACTACAGCGAGGTACTCCGCTCGTTTCGCCGTGACCATGCCGAGGTAGAGCTGACCCTCACCGTCGCTCCATCGTCGGAATTGCTGGCCGGTCTCGTCGATGGTCATCACGACCTCGTCGTCTGCGTTGAACCAGCTCAGCTACCAGCAGGAATCGAGATCGAACCGGTACGGGATGAATCGCTCACCGTCTATGCACCCCTCGGTATCGAGATCGGCGATCCCGCTACTTGGGGTCCATGGGTCCTCTTTCCGTCCAGCTCGCATACTCGCCAGCAGATCGAAGTGGCCCTCAGAGATCGTGGGTCCTCCCTCCAGGTTGCTGCCGAGAGCCACCAACCCAACGTCCTTCGAGAGATGGTCAGACTCGGTGTGGGATGGACCGTTCTCCCAGCTGTGCAAGGGCCGTCGGCAAGCCAAGCCAATCGCGGCCCCCAAATCGTGGTGCGCCATCTCGTCACCGCTCGCCGGAGTGGAGCGGTGGTCGACCCGGCGGTGATCTCCTTGGCTCGTCAGATCGCTGAGGGCGCTGATTCGGCCTTGGTCTGACTGCACCGGGGCATCTTGGTCTCGAAAACTTGGTCATCGGAGCTGAATCGGTTTGCGTTCGGGCGCTGAGTCTGGCAAGATTTTCGCCGTTATGTATTCGCGCCCTCTCACCCTCGTAGTAATTCTCGACTAGCGCACCGCCTGCTTCGCTGTGTGCGCCACGACCTCCCAGATGGGAGGTCGTTTCGTTTTTCATCGTCGCTTACCCTTTCGCATTCAGGAGATCACCACATGACCAAGATGACCGGAGCTGAAGCGCTCATCAAATCCCTCGAAGCCGAAGGCGTCGAAACCGTCTTTGGCCTGCCCGGCGGGGCCATCCTCCCGGCCTATGACCCCCTCTTAGAGTCACCGATCCGCCATGTTCTCGTTCGCCACGAGCAGGGTGCTGGTCATATGGCTGAAGGGTTCTCGCATGCCACCGGCAAGCCCGGTGTCGTCATCGTGACCTCCGGGCCAGCGGCCACCAATATGGTCACCCCCTTGATGGATGCCTATCTCGACTCGATCCCGATGGTCTGCATCACCGGCCAGGTGGCGAGTACCAATATCGGTCTTGATGCCTTCCAAGAATGTGACACGGTGGGGATCACTCGCTCGTGTACCAAGCACAACGAATTGGTGCTCAGTGCCCAAGACATTCCGATGATCGTCCGCCAGGCCTTCCATCTGGCGACAACCGGACGACCTGGTCCCACCTTGATCGATCTCCCCAAAGACATCCTCGGTGAAGAGATGACCTGGTATTGGCCGACCGATGAAGAGGTGTCGGCTTCCCTTCCCGGGTATCGGCCCACCGTCAAGGGTCATCCCAAGATGATCAAGGAAGCAGCTCGCCTGATCATGGCGGCCGAGCGTCCAGTGCTCTATGTCGGCGGCGGCATGGTCAAAGCCCACGCTGCCGAGGTGTTGCGAGAACTTGTCGACCTGACCGACATCCCGGTGGTGACGACCCTGATGGCTCGTGGGGTCTTCCCCGACAGCCATCCCCTCAGCCTTGGTATGCCGGGTATGCATGGCACGCCAACCGCCACCACAGCGATGCAAAAGTCCGATCTCTTGATCACCCTTGGCGCTCGCTTTGACGATCGGATCACCGGCAATCTTGAGGGCTTTGCTCCCGAGGCGAAGATCATCCATGTCGATGTCGACCCCGCTGAACAGGGCAAGATTCGTCGTCCCGACGTCCCCATCGTCGGGGACTGCAAGCGGGTCACCACCTCGATCGTGGATGCCCTGCGGACCCTGATCGACAAGGGTGTGGAAACCCCCGACCGGGGGCCCTGGAAGAGTCGGGTGTCGGGCTGGAAAGAACAGTTCCCCCTGGTCTACGACCAGAGCGAACCCGGCGATCGACTCAAGCCCCAGTACTGCCTCGAGCAATTGCGTGATGCCGCGCCGGCTGACACGATCCTGGTGTCCGGTGTCGGCCAACACCAGATGTTCTCTTCGCTCTATTGGCGCTTCGAGCAGCCCAACAGCTGGATCAACTCTGGTGGTTTGGGCACGATGGGGTTCTCGATCCCAGCGGCGATCGGTGCCAAAGCGGCCCGTCCCGAGGCCACCGTGTGGGCTGTCGATGGCGATGGCTGTTTCCAGATGACCGCCCAAGAGCTGATCACCGCCACCGTGGAACATCTGCCGATCAAGGTCGCCCTGCTCAACAACAGCTATCTCGGCATGGTCCGCCAGTGGCAAGACCTGTTCTACGACCACCGCTTCAGCGAGGTGCACCAGTCCGAGACCATTCCCGACTATGTGGCCTGGGCGGAGTCGATGGGCTGTGTTGGGATTCGGGTTGAAGCACCCGAAGAGGTCGCCCCGGCGATCGCCCGAGCCAATGAGATCAACGACCGTACCGTGGTGATCGAATTCCGCACCGATCCCCGAGAGAACGTCTTCCCGATGGTGCCGCCCGGTGCCACCAACGACGAACTGCTCGTCCATCCACGTCAGCAAGACATCCGGCATCGGCTGGGCTGATCGAGAGACAAGGACTTTCCATGACTGCTATTACCCCACTGAGCTCTTCGGTGAATCATCACATCCTGTCGGTCCTCGTTCAGAACCGGCCCGGGGTCTTGGCCCGGGTGGCGAGCTTGTTTGCTCGCCGCGGATACAACATTTTCTCCCTGGCTGTCGCTCCAGCTGAAGAAGCGGGAATGAGCCGGATCACCATCGTGGTCGATGTCGAATCGACCCCACTGGAACAGGTGGTCAAACAGCTCTTCAAGCTCGTGCCGGTGGTCAAGATTTCCGAACTCGACCCCCGTCGGTCGGTGGAGCGGGAGCTCCTGTTGGCCACGGTCTCGGTGCCCGCCGATGAGCGGGCCAAGATCATCGAACTGGCCACCATCTTTGAGGCCAAGATCGTGGCGGTCGCCCACAACGCGATGACTGTCAGCCTCGAAGGTCATCCGGGCAAGCTCGACGACTTCCAGGACCTCTTAGCCGATATCGGTATTGTCGAACTCCAACGCACCGGTCGGGTTGCTCTCCCTAAACTTGCTCGGGGTGTCAACCAACGTTCCCACCATCACACGAACAAAGGAAAGGTGAGCTGACATGGCCGCCAATGTGTATTACGAAGCCGATCCCTCGATCATCCGAGGCCGCAAGGTCGCCATCATCGGCTATGGCTCCCAAGGTCATGCTCATGCTCTCAATCTCAAGGAATCCGGTGTTGAGGTCTGTGTCGGTCTGCGCGACGGGTCGTCATCGAAGGCCAAAGCTGAGAATGCTGGTCTGACCGTCCGCTCGCTCGATGATGCTGCTGCCTGGGCTGACCTGGTCATGATCCTCGCTCCCGATACCGAGCAGAAAAAGATCTTCGACGATCACATCGCCGCCCATCTGGTGGCCGGTGACGCGATCGCGTTTGCCCACGGGTTCAATGTGCGCTTCGGTCGGATCGCCCCGCCTGAAGGCGTTGACTGCATCATGATCGCTCCCAAGGGTCCGGGTCATCTGGTGCGCCGCACCTATACCGAGGGTGGCGGTGTGCCGGCCTTGATCGCCGTTGAACAAGACGCGTCCGGTCAGGCCAAAGAACTGGCCTTGTCCTATGCCGACGCCATTGGCGGTGCCCGAGCCGGGGTGATCGAAACCACCTTTACCGAAGAGACCGAAACCGACCTTTTCGGCGAACAAGTCGTCTTGTGTGGTGGTCTGACCAAGCTGGTCCAATACGGCTTTGAAACCCTCACCGAAGCGGGCTACGCCCCAGAGATGGCCTATTTTGAGTGCCTCCACGAAGTCAAGTTGATCGTTGACCTGATGTACGAAGAGGGCATCGCTGGAATGCGTTACTCGATCTCTGACACCGCCGAATACGGCGACTTGACCCGGGGCCCACGGGTGATCACCCCGGAGACCAAGGAGATCATGAAGGAGATCCTCGGCGAGATCCAGTCGGGCCAGTTCGCTGACGAATGGATCGCCGAATCCGAGTCGGGTCGTGAGAAGTATCACCAGCTTCAAGACGAAGGCAAGGACCATCCGATCGAGGTGGTTGGCAAGCGCCTGCGCGACATGATGCCGTGGATTTCGGCTGGCAAGCAGAAGGTTGCTGAGGCGTCGGGGGGCGACAGCTAAGCCTCGTAGCGTCGTGGTGGCGGTCGAGTGATCGCCACTCGCGCGATCGCTTGAGAAATTTTTTTGGTCGGCGTCACGATTGGGGTCGTGTTCTCGTCTTTACCTCAGTGCGACCACACCTGTGTACCCAACGAGATGAGAAGGGTATAGGTTTGGTGAAGTTGCTATGGGGCTTCATACAGCGCGCTTTGATTCGATGGACACGGAGGCGCTCTTGGCGCGTGTCCGAGACGGCGACATGGACGCCTATGGCGAGATCTATCGTCGCTATGAGCGATTTGCCCACCAGGTTGCACGCCGGCGTTCGCGGCGTCACTCCGAGGACCTCGTGTCGGAATCCTTCCGTCGCGTGCTCACGGCGATCACTCGGGGCGCCGGTCCCCGTCAGGCATTTGGGCCCTACCTTGCCACCACTATCCGGTCTGTCGCAGCAGGATTGGCTGGCCCATTTCAGGAGGTTGAACTCGACGTGTCGGCACACCTGACGGACGACCACGGTGATGTCGACCCTCGAGTCGCTACAGCGTTTGCCAGCCTTCCCGAGGCCTGGCAGAACGCCTTGTGGTACAGCGATGTCGAAGGTATGTCGCCGCGCCATGTGGCTCCCTTGATGGGGCTGCCCTCAGCGAACGCCTTTTCAGCCTTGCGTAAACGGGCCCGAGCCGGTCTGCGATCGGCTTATCTCGTCCAGGTGGTGAACGATGCTTGCAATGATGAGGTTCGTGAACAGCTCGCGCTCTTGGTCACCGGAGCGTTGGATCCCGATCAGCTCGATGCGATCGTCGATCGTCATCTCGATGAATGCGATCGCTGTCGGGCGGTGGCCTGGCGGATCGAGAAGGTGTCGGGCAAACGGTTGGGCATGGTGCTCGCCCCAGCCCTGATCGCCTTTCACGGATTTGCCGCTGATGGTGCGTTGGTGCCCGTTGGTCTTGGCGGCAGCGCTATCGCTGGCTGGTTCCAGCGGCGCCGATCCTCGCGTGCGGGGTTCATGGTGTTTTGGGGTTCGGCAGCGGTCGCTCTCGCTCTCGGGGTGTGGGCGGTGATCGCCATCGTTCTGCCTGGTGTCAGCCAGTCCACATCCGGCTCTGCTGATGGTGGAGGAGGGGCTGGGGCTAGCGGTACCCTCGCACCCGCTGGCTCTGACGATGGCGCCGATCCCGCGGAGAACGATGAACCGAACAACCTGGTTCCCTTGGTGACGTTGGCTAACCCGACCACCACGGCGGCGTTGCCATCGACAACCACGTCGACCACCTTGCCGCCAGCGCCCCAGGCGGTGGCGCCACCATCGGGTGCGACACCTCGACCGACACCACGACCGACACCTCGTCCTGCTCCTCGGACTACCGCGGTGGTGACAACCACCACCACGCTTGCCCCGACAACGACATCGACGACGACCACTACGTCAACGACGACGACCACATCGTCAACGACAACCACGACGACAGTTCCGATTGGTGAGCCTCTGGCTGCCGATCTTGTCGTCGTCCGTGATGAGGTGATCATCGAGCACGGCCAACTGGTTCGAGTCTCCGAGTTCCACTTCATCGGGCTGACCGGTGAGCCGGGCCGGATGGTGTTTGACCCTGGGGTGCTAGCGGTCGAATCCGTTCCTGATGTCGGGTGCACCACCGAGGAGTGCGTGATCGATGGCACCTTGACGGGTGACTTCCAAGTGATCTTTAGGACCACTCCGGGGAGTGTTCACGATGTCCGAGTGCTCGACCATCTCGATCGGGAGTGGAAGAGCTATCACCTCGAGTGATCCTCGGGCACATGCCTAGGTCGTGCCGATATCGATGTCGCCATTCGGCGTGACGATATCGACGATCTCATCGTCAGATGGGGAGGAAGCACCAGGGTGCGATGCACGTTTGTGCACACTGTGAGAATATTCTTACCTTGGCGTCACGATCTCGGATCTGGGTGATCTGTTCTTAGTAACGACGTTGACCACATCGTCGTTTACCGCTCCGGTGGGAAGCAGAGCGCTTCCGACCACCCACCGGAGCGGAAGCCAGTCATCGTTGATCGAGTCCACCATGTCTCGGAATCGTCCATCACTGCGCTGTCACCAGCGCTGGGAGGGGCACGATGAGTTGGTCTTGGCGATCTGGGGTCAGAGCTTGCTCTGACCCCAGCGTCACGATTTGGGATTCTGACGGTCTTTTCTTATTGGCGACGTTGACCACATCGTCGTTCGCCGCTCCGGTGGGACGTATCCAGTCCCCACCGGAGCGGATGCCGGTCACTCCCGGTGGATCGGGTTCATCCCAGTGCAGTGGTCGAGATGCTCGATTCGGTGGCGATTGCCAGGGACCACTCAGGGAAGCTTGGACGTTTGTGCATCCAGTGAAATTTCTTTCAGTCTGGCGTCACGATCTGTCGATATTGTGATCTCTTCTTATTGACGACGTTGGCCACATCGTCGTTTACCGCTCCGGTGGGAAGCAGAGAGCTTCCGACCACTCACCGGAGCGGGTGCCAGTCCTCGTTGATCGAATCAGCTCACCGCCACACGGCAAGCGAGACGCATCATCTTGTCGACGCCCGCCTTGAGCTCTTCGTCGCTGATACGGGTGGTTTCGCCGGTGACCTCCAAGAGGTCGGAGACCGTCATCATCGCCAGGGCTTCAACCCCCTTGATCGCGGCGATCGTGTACATCATCGCTGCTTCCATATCGACACCGATATGGCCGGTGCGCTTCCAACGGGCGAAGGTGTTGGGATCAGGATCGTAGAACACTCCGCTGGTGATGATCGGGCCGACATGAACGGTCGATCCGCTTTCCCGGCTGAGCTGGGCAGCGGTTTCGGCGAGTTCAAAGGTGGCGGTAGGAGCGTAGGAGCTCATCTGAGCGACGCGCAGGGGCGTGGTGTCTTCAGCGGTGGCCGAGATCCCGAGCACGGTGTCACCCATCGACATCCCATCCTGGAGGGCACCGCAGGTGCCGACCCGGATGAGTCGCTTGGCGCCCAACATGATGAGCTCTTCGAACACGATTCCCGATGATGGGGCTCCCATGCCGGTTGTTTGGACGCTGATGGGTGAGCCCTCAAACGTGCCGGTGAAGCCCAACATGCCGCGCTCCTCATTGACGCAGCGATAGCCAGGATCGAAGAAGGTTTCGGCAATATAGGCGGCCCGGCGAGGATCTCCGGGACACAGAACAGCAGGGGCGTAGTCGCCATTTTCGGCACGTATATGAATCGGCATGCCATCCAGAGTAGACGCCCTTCGGCTCGTGGGAAAAGTGTTCCGTTGTCGGGCGCCTAGGCTTGGGGGATGCTTCGCCTCTATGACACCGCCACCCGAGAGGTTCGTGAACTCGCCCTCAGCGTGCCAGGAAAGGTGAGTATCTATCTGTGCGGTCCCACCGTGTATGGCCCGCCCCATCTCGGTCACGGACGGGCGACGCTCGAATACGACATCTTGCGGCGCTATCTCACCTGGTCTGGCCTTGAGGTGCGCTTCGTCTCCAATATCACCGATATCGAGGACAAGATCATCGATCGCGCCCAGCGAGAGGGACGTCCCTGGAATGAGATCACCACCCACTATGAGCAGGTTTGGTGGGACACGATGGATGCACTGGATTTTGAACGGCCCACCGATACGCCCCACGCCACCGACTATGTCGATGAGATGGTGGCCTTGATCGAAGAACTCATCGAGCGGGGAGCCGCGTATTCGACCGCTGATGGGATCTATCTTTCGGTCGAATCGGTCGAGGGCTATGGCCTGCTCGCCCACCAATCGCTCGATGACATGAGGTCAGGCGGCGGTGAACGTGTCGTGGTCGGCGCTGAACTCAAGCGTCATCCCGCCGACTTTGTGTTGTGGAAGCTCGCCAAGCCGGGTGAGCCATCGTGGCCATCGCCGTGGGGAGATGGCCGTCCCGGATGGCACAGCGAATGCGTGGTGATGAGCCTGGGACTCTTAGGGGAAGGGTTTGATCTCCATTGCGGCGGTCAAGATCTCCGCTTTCCCCATCACGAAAACGAGCGAGCCCAGGCGGTCGCTGTCGGCAAGGACTTCGCCAAGCATTGGATGCATAACGGGTTTGTGGTCGATGCCGAAGGTGAGAAGATGTCCAAGAGTCTGGGCAATGTGTCGAGCCTGGCCGACCTGGTCGAGCACTATGACCCCCGGGCATATCGGATGGCCCTACTGCAAGCCCACTATCGCAGCCCGATCTCGATCAATGATCGGGTCTTGAGCTCGGCGGCGACGTCCTTGGCTGGCCTCGATGCCTTTGCTTCGCGTACCAGCGCCATCGACGACAGCGAGGCCGATCCTGACGTGATCGCCGCATTTCGGGAAGCGATGGACGATGACCTCGATACCCCGCGGGCGACGGCGATCATGTTTGACACCGTGAGGCGGGCCAATATCGCCCTCGATACTGGCGATCCATCAGCGCCAGCCTTGGTGTCAGCGGTGCGCGAGATCAGCGGAGCCTTCGGTCTGGTTATCGGATCACGCTCGGAGATTCCCGATGAGGTGCTGGCTCAGGCTGCCGATCTTGATGCCGCTCGTCGTCAGCGCGACTATGCGACCGCCGACGCGATCCGAGCTGCCTTGCAGGCTGATGGCTGGACGGTGGAAACCACTCCTGATGGCACCACGGTCCGACGCTGAGACCGGTGGATAACAACCTGGTCTGACCACGGATCACCAGTCGTATTCGGGTCGTGTGCGGCAGCGTGACCGGAGTGTTACCCACGGGTAGCGCACCCTCATTGGCGAGGGCTAACTTGTCACCATGGCCGAATTCTCGATGGAACTGTCCGACGATCAACTCCAGCTTCAAGAGTGGGTACACGGTTTTGCGGAGGAGGTGATTCGTCCGGTAGCCGAAGAATGGGACGAGCGCGAAGAGTTCCCCTGGCCAGTGGTCGAAGAGGCTGCCAAGATCGGCCTCTATGGCTGGGAATTTGTCGCTGAAGCGATGATGAACGACCCCACCGGTCTGACCTTCCCCGTGGCGATCGAAGAGCTCTTCTGGGGTGATGCTGGCATTGGCCTGTCGATTATGGGTTCTTCGCTGGCTGCCGCTGGGATCGCCGCGAGCGGTACGCCCGAGCAGGTCATGGAATGGGTGCCCCAGTGTTATGGGACTGCCGACAAGCTCCAGCTCGGCGCCTTTGCAGCCTCAGAGCCCGACGCTGGATCCGATGTGGCTGGATACCGCACCAGCGCGGTCTATGACGAAAAGACCGATGAATGGGTTCTCAACGGGACCAAGGCGTGGATCACCAATGGCGGTATCGCCGACATCCATGTGGTCGTTGGTGTGGTCGATCCCAAGCTGGGTGCCAAGGGCCATGCCAGCTTCGTTGTGCCACCTGGCACCAAGGGTCTCAGCCAGGGCCAGAAGTATAAGAAGCACGGCATCAAGGCCAGTCACACCGCTGAAGTCGTCCTCGATGATGTGAGGGTGCCCAACCGGATGCTCCTCGGGGGCAAGGACAAGCTCGATGAGCGTCTCGCTCGGGTGCGTGAAGGTAAGAAGGGCAACGCCCAGGCAGCGATGCAGACCTTTGAAGCCACTCGTCCAGCCGTTGGCGCTCAAGCCCTTGGGGTTGCCCGGGCAGCGTATGAATATGCGCTCGACTACGCCAAGGAGCGTCACGCCTTCGGACGTCCGATCATCGCCAATCAGGGGATTGCGTTCATGCTCGCCGACATGGCTACCGAGATTGAGGCCACCCGCTATCTGATCTGGCGGGCTGCCTGGTTGGGCAAGAACGGCAAGTTCAAGAATGCTGAAGGATCGATGGCCAAGATGAAAGCTGGGCGGGTTGCCACTTGGGTGACCGAGCGTGCGATCCAGATTCTTGGTGGCTACGGCTACACCCGCGAGTATCCGGTGGAGCGTTGGCATCGCGATGCCAAGATCCATGACATCTATGAGGGCACCGAGCAGATCCAGCAGTTGGTGATCTCTCGGGCCATTTCAGGACTGCGTATCGAGTGATGACCTGAGGCGGACAGACGCCTGAACGCGCCAGTGCCCGCGGCCTTGGCCGCGGGCACTGGTCGTATCTGAGTGGTAAGAAACTGAGGTGATCAGCGGCCGAGCACGGCCAGGAGATCGGTGGCATCGATGATGAGGTATTCCTTACCGTTGAGGGTGAGCTCGGTGCCGGAGTACTTGGGGAACAAGACGCGCTCGCCAACCTTGACGGTGATCATCTCGTCATCATCGCCCACCGCGGTGACAACACCCTTTTGCTGCTTCTCGCGAGCGGTGTCGGGAATGACCAGGCCGCTAGCGGTGGTCGCCTCTTCCTCGAGGATCTCGACGAGGACACGGGAGCCGAGGGGCTGAACAGATTCTGACATATTGGGTGCCTTTCTACAGGTCGAACGATCGGCCAGTCAGGCCGGGCAATGTGATGTTGACACAGAAGTATGGCGGGATTAGCCGCTCTTTAGGCCGAGAAGTGCGTTGATCTTTGGTTTGTCGAAGCCCACGATGGGGCGTCCATTGATCTCCACGACCGGTACGCCCATCTGTCCGGTGCGCCGGACCAGGTCTTTGGCTGCTCGTGGATCGCGGGAAATGTCGACCTCTCGGAAGGGAACGTGTTGCTCGCGCAAATAGGCCTTGACCTTGGTACACCACGAACAGGTGGGGGTGGTGAAGACGAGTACTCTCTTCTTGTTGGGGGTCGTTGGGGCGGGCATGAGTTCCTCCTTGGCAGCCTAGTCTAATACCCCCAGGGGTATCGCCAACCCGGTTGATGTCACCCCTCACCAGACCGCTGGTCGCGAACTCTCAGGGCCTAAGCTCATGGTCTATGACCAGGTCGTCTGACGCTCTTCATGAGCTCAATGTCATGCTCGGCGCTCTGGAATCGTCACCGGCGACCAGGCCTCGAGTTCGAGCGATGGCCAGCGATCTTCGTCGTCTGATCACCCATTCCCTGATTCCTCGCTCGGGCGACCATTCGCGACCAGTGCTCGCGGTGATCGCTGGATCGACGGGATCGGGCAAGTCAACCATCGTCAACTCGCTGGTCGGTGCAGATATTTCCCCGGTGGGCATCGTCCGCCCCACCACTGCCACCCCGGTGGTGGTGTGTCATCCTGACGACCTCGATTGGTTCATCACGACCACCGATCCTGACGGACTCTTGCCCGACATGCCCCGATCGATCGGTGCTCAACCGGAGTCTGGTCACCTTCACCTGGTCGCATCATCGCGCCTTCCCTCAGGTTTGGCCCTCATCGATGCTCCCGATATCGACTCGGTGGTGACCTCTCACCATGAGCTGGCCGGCCAGCTCATCGACAGTGCTGATGTGTGGCTGATCGTGACCACCGCGCATCGCTATGCCGATGCCGCGCCGTGGGTCTATCTTCGTCGAGCCGGTCAGCGTCGCATCCGGCTGGGTGTGGTGGTCAATCGCCTGCCTGGCGACGGTGGTGACACGATCATCGATCACCTGACAGCCCAATTGGCAACCGATGAGGTAGCTGTCGACACCATGGTGACGATCCCCGAACTCCAGCGCCATGTTGGCGGCCATCTCGATTCGTCACTGGTGGCACCGATCGCTGCTTGGTTGATGACGATCGTCACCGACCGGGCTCACAACAATCGATTCGTCACCGAACGAGCCGCCAAGCTCGATGTCGTCGTCGCCGAGCAGGTCAACGCCCTCGCTGTCGAACTCGAAGCTCACCACGCCATCGTCGACCACCTTCACACCCTGTCCCATCGCCACTATGACCGAGCCCAACACGAGATGGTGCTGGGTCGTGCGGTCGAGTGGAACACGGCTCCGCTGGAACGATGGAGCGAGCGAGTGACCGGCATGACCAGCGTGACGAGCCTGAAATCGGGGACCACCCTGATCTCCGACAAGGTCGGTTCGGTCGCTACTGGACGTCTTGGGCCGACCTCGGCTGCGGTTCGACGTCTCATCCATAACCTTGAGGTCATCGTCCATCACGCTCTCGACACAGCGTCGGCGAGGACCCTGAAGGCCTGGACCGATCTTGACGACAGCCTTGATGGCCGGGCTGGTGCCGACCTCACGAGATCCGACCTGTCCCGTCAGATCATCGCCATCTTGTCCGACTGGGCCGGATCGGTACGCACGATGGTGAAACGAGAACTCGGTGGGATCACCCTGGCCGGTCAGTCCCTGGCGTGGGGTTCGGGCGATCTCGCTCTGGCGGTCATGCTGGTGACCCTGGCATCGCCAAGATCTAGCACTGGTAGCGCGGTCGTCGGAGCTGCCCATCATGTGGTGGACGCGGTCTTCGATGATGAGACCACTTCAAGTCTGATCCACCGATCCGAGCGGTCCCTCGATGGACATCTCACCACCCTGTTCGATGCCGAACGATCTCGTCACGATCGATTGGTCGATCCCGGTTCGGTCTCGCCCGCACGCCTTCGAGAATGGGGACGATGATCATGACAGCCTGGTCGATACACGAGCTCAGCGATCGTCTCGACGCCCTCGATCGGGCGTTGGACGACGCCGCACCCCTGCTGGCCAACACCGAGATCGAACCTCAGGTGTCGGCCACTCAAGCGGTGATCGAGTCGGCCCGTCATCGTCTGGCTCATGGTTCGGCCCATACGGTCATCGCTCTGGTCGGGTCGAGCGGATCGGGCACCTCCTCGGTCTTCAATGCCCTGGTGGGTGCACCGGTGTCAGCGGTGGGGATGCGGCGTCCTACCACCGCAGTACCCCATGCCGCGGTCTTTAGCTGTCAAGGCGATGACACCGCTGATCAGCTCCTCGACTGGATCGGGATCGATCGTCGCGTGCCGGTCACCGATGATGGCCTTGATGGTCTGGTTCTGATCGATCTCCCGGCGATCGATTCGATCGACGATGCTCATCGGGATGAAGCTGACCGGATCATCGGCCTGGTCGATGCGGTGGTGGTGGTGATCGATGCTCAGACCTATGCCGATGAGGTCGTTCATCGCGACTATGTCCGGCCGCTGGTGGGGCGGATACCGATGATGGGATGGGTCCTCAACAAGATCGACTTGGTCTCGGCCCACACCGTCGATGAGATCGCCAGCTTCTTGCTCGATCTTCGTCATCACCTGACCGATGATGGGGTTGATGATCCGATCGTGGTACCGGTCTCGATGGCCCGGGGTCATGGTCGCGGTGAGCTCCGACAGCTGGTGACCTCGATCGTCGCCCACGATCGCGCTGCCACCGATCGGGTGGCAGCAACGCTGAGCGCGGCAGCGGCCGAGCTGGCGGCATCCATCGGTGAGATCAAGGAGATCCCGTGGCCACAACGACGGCGGTTGGCCAACCGGTTGGCTCACGGTGTGGGGGTTGACGATGCTGCCGATCAGGTCGCTGAGCAGTATCGGCTGACTGCCCGATCCGAGATCGATCGAACCCCACTTCGATGGCTTCGCCGCTCATCATCTCTGCCGATCCAGCGCTCGCCGATGGTGGTCTCAGATGTGGAGATCACCCGCCAGCTTCATCATCTTGCCGATGCAACACCAACCACCGGTCCGTGGCGGCCAGCGGTTCGCCACACGATTATCGAGAGTCGTCGGTCGCTTCGCGATGCGATCTCATCGATCGTGTCCCATCGGCCTCAGATCACCGCCCGTCAGTGGTGGACAACCTTGGCATCGATCCAGGCTGGTGCTGGTGCTGTCGGGATGGTCGGCGCGGTCTGGCTGGTGATCGCTGGTCTCTTGTCATTGGTCTCGGTCGACACCGAGTCGATCCTGGTTCCCACACCGGGGTGGGAGTCGGTGCCCGCTGGGGTGACGATGGCGGTCGGCGGTCTAGGTGTGGCCGTGGTGGTGGCGTTGATCGGCGCCGTGTTGGCCGCCATCGCTGCTGGCCAATACGCCCAGCGGTGGCGACAAGGTGTGGTCGACCAGATCACCACCGCCATCGATGAGACCGTGGTCGTCAACCTTGAGGAAGTGATCGCCGTTCATTCCCGGTGCAGTGAGGCCGTGGAGGATGCTCAGCGAGGGCCGTTGTCGGGTATCAGCCCAGCAACACCGTCTGACTACGATCGCCGGTGATGCACCTCACATCATCGAACACTCCGAAGCGAACCATGATCGGGCTTGCAGCCCTCATCCTCGTGGTGGGGGCCATGGTGGTGATCTCCCTCATCCGTGAGGGCCAGCGATCTCAGTCGGTATCACCCAAATCATCAACCACGATGGTGGCCCGGTCCGAGTCAACCCCGCCGACCAGCTCGGTGGCGCCGACCACCCTGGCGCCGACCACCACCCTTGGGCCCTTGGGCAGTGGGGAACCGGTCACCATCGTGTTCGCTGGAGACAGTCACTTCGAATCCCATCTGAGAACCAAGCTCGACAATGATCCCACCGGGATGCTCAATCCGCTGCTTCCCCTCTTTGCGGGTGCTGATCTGACGGTGCTCAATCTCGAAACAGCGATCACCGAGGGCGGAACTGCAGCGCCCAAGACCTATACCTTCCGGGCACCACCGAGTGCCTTTGATGCCTTGGCCGCGGCGGGGGTCGATGTGGTGTCGATGGCCAACAACCACGGGATGGACTATGGCCCCGAAGGATTCGCCGATTCGTTGGCTGCTGCCGAGCGTGCTGGATTCCCGGTCATCGGGGTCGGCAACACGATCGATGAGGCCTTCGCTCCCTACCTGACCACGATCCGGGGCCAGACGATCGCCGTGATCTCGGCTACCCAGGTGTTGGACGACAGCCTGGCATCCCAATGGACGGCTACCGCTGACCAACCCGGCTTAGCTTCGGCTAAGGATGTCGACCGTTTGGTGCGGGCGGTGACCGACATTCGGGACGACGCCAACACGGTGGTGGTGTTCTTGCATTGGGGGCGCGAACGCGAGATCTGTCCGATCGAGCGGCAAACCGATCTGGCTCGCCGCCTCGTTGATGCTGGAGCTGACATCGTGGTTGGCGGTCATGCCCATCGACTCCAAGGCGCTGGACGCATGGATGATGCACTGGTTGCCTATGGGCTGGGCAATTTCATCTGGTACAACGAGCGGGGCGAGGGTTCGAAGAGTGGGGCTCTGGCGGTCACCGTTACCGGACGTCGGATCGATGCCTATGAGTGGCGGCCAGCTCGGATCAGCGGGGGCATTCCCCGCCCTCTCGAAGGTCAAGAGCGTGAGGCTGCCCTAGCTGAATGGAACGGGCTGCGAGATTGCACCGGCCTGAGCGAATAGGTCCTACCGCGAGTTGCGGCGCGTCACCCAAGAATGGACACCCCAGCCCTTGGAGGACAAGGGACGTGGGGTGGGACCATCATCAGCACGGCGCTGATCATCGCTCGGGGGCTCGGCCCGTCGATTGGCCCACGACACAGCGATCGCCCCGCCGGTGGCATAGAGCGCAGTCAAGATGATCACCACTCCCAAAGGCAAGACCACAAGACTGGCGATCAAGGCGATGGCGAGGGCCACCACCACGATCACTGCCAACCTTCGCATAGGCGCCAGGGTAGCGTTATCGATTCACGACTGATCGAGGGGGTGACGGTGGCGAATTGGTGGGTGATCGACGGCAACAATGTCTATGGATCTCGACCCGATGGTTGGTGGAATGATCGGCATCGAGCTGCAGCCCGACTGGCCCAACGGGTAGCTGAATGGTGCCGCACCCACGATGATTCGGTGACCCTGGTATTCGACGCCCCGATCGATGACACCACCTTGAGCATCGCCGGTGGCAATCTCACCATCATCGAAGCGCCGCGTCGGGGACGTAACGCTGCCGATGATCACATCGTCACCTTGGTCGGTGATCGCTTGGCCGAGATCGAGCTCGATATCGATGATCCCATCTCGGTGGTCACCAACGACCGAGGCCTCCAGGATCGGCTTCCACCAGGGATCAGGATTGAGGGTGTGGGTCGGTTCCGGTGTCGGATTGGGTACTAGCTGGCGCTGATCAAGCCAGATTGTCCACGTGTCGATCGGGCATCACTCGCCGCGATCCGGCGGTGGTCATCAGTCGGGAACGACCGTCTCGGGATGGCGGCGCTGATAGAGATGACGCACGATCTCGATCACCACGGTGGCGGTGAGGGCGATCCCAAAGGCGGTCAGGAAGGCCTTGGTGTGGTCATCGGCGAAGGCCTTGCCTCCGATATAGCCCAACAAGGCCGAATAGGTGGCCCAGATCACGGTGGCGATCGCGATCCAGGTCACAAACCACCGCCGCGGTTGGTGGGTCACCCCTGACGAGATCGTGAGCAGGGTGCGCCCTCCGGGGATGAACCGAGCGGTGATCAAGAGGGGGCCACCACGCTGGCGGATCTGGCGCTCAGCCCATTGGAGTCGGCGCTTGAATGCGGGCTTTCTCTCGGCTCGCCGCTCAAGCTTGGCCGACAGGAAATAGCCGATCGTGTAGGCCATATTGTCGCCTACGAAGGCCCCGCTCGCCCCAGCGGCGATGACGACCAGGAGGGGGTAGTGGCCTTGGCCGGCGGCTACGCCACCGATGATCACCATCGTTTCGCCGGGAACGACCGGGAAGACCGAGTCGAGCAAGGCGATCACAAACACGATCAGGAGGAACCACCACTGGGATGAGAATGAGTTCAACCAGTCGGTCGCATCGGTGATCACGCTGGCACACATGAACGACATCGCGTTGACGCTATCAGTCGAGGGTGATCGAACGTCTTATCTGCCGACCAGGTGACCCACGGTTGCTGCGCTCAGGCAGACGGCGACCGTAAGCCCGACGATCAGCCAGCGTTGGCGGCGATAATTCACTTCAGCGTCGAGCATGAAGGTGCCGAAGGTGGTCAGCGCTCCACAGAACCCGGTACCGACCACCCACACCAGATCGTTGGATGGCTCGATCGCTAAGAGCCAGCCCACGATCAGCGAACCCAACGTGTTGGGCACCAGGGTGCCGTACCATCCCCAACCCCATCGGCTAATCGTGTATCGGGTCATTCCACCGAGGGCGGCGGCCAGACTAAACCAGAGGGCCATCATCGGTTGTTCCTCACCAGCGATGAACCGACCTCGACAGCGAGCAACCCCCCACCGAGGGTGATCACCAGATAGACGATCCCGATCAGGGGACGATCGGCGCTTATGAGATAGCGGGTTTCTTCGGCCAGGGTAGAGGCGGTGGTGAACCCGCCGAGTACCCCGGTCACCAGGAGATTCCACAGCGCTGATCCGGCCACCAGACGGCGGGCAGCCAGCCCGATGATGGCCGCTCCAACCAGGTTGACGATCAGGGTGGGCCACGGGATCGAGGCCCCATCCCAGCCGATGAGTTGGCCGATGGTCCAACGACCCCATGCTCCGATTGCCGCGCCAATGCCCGCGAGGACCCAGGGGCCAATCGCCCTCAGTCGACGGTATTGGGATGCATCCATCGACCCAAGATCGCACATGGGCACCGAGGAAGGGGGGATCATTCCGATTGTCTGGTCAGCTGTGGTCGATGGTGGTGTCGGTCACGAGTGGGCCCTTCGGCCCTGGTCACCGTGGTCGTGGAAGTGGACGATGAGGGTGGGAACACCCTCACAAAGGAGTCGGACCATGACCGACCAGCGCACCGTCGTCATCGGGGTCGACGACAGCGACGAGTCTCGGCTTGCACTCGAGTGGGCCCGATCGTCATCATCGCCGACCGACCGATTGATCGTCCTCCACGCCTGGGATCTGCCGGTGGTCACCGGCTATGACATGATCGCCACCGTCAATTCCGACGAGATCGAGGAAGCCGCGTGTCGAGGACTGAATGCCTTGATCGAACCGATCCACGACGACCGGATCGACACGGTGATCCGTCAGGGCCATGCTGGCCAAGCCCTTGTTGAGCTCGCCGACAAGGTGGATGCCGACATGGTGGTCGTCGGCCACCGGGGCAGGAGCCGGGTGGCGCTCATGTTGGGATCGGTGGCCAATTATGTGCTCCACCACACCACCCGCCCGGTGGTCGTGGTCCGCGGCGGCCGGGCTATTCCACCTCGCCGGGTGGTCGTTGGAGTCGACGATCACGACATCGACGCGACCCATGACAATGAATCGGTCAGGGCGGTGCGCTGTGCTGCATCGATACCGGGTATCGACACGCTCTATGTCACCCATTCATGGTTCTTGCCCGCCCTGGCGGTCGGTGCGTTGACCACAGCGATCGAGACCGATTCGATGGACCGAGCCGCCTATGAGGTCATCGATCGGGTCCTCGAAGCAGCTGGGCCATTGCCTGCCGACGTCACCGTGGTGCGTGACGCGGTGAGGGGGACCCCCGGATTCGCCCTCATCGAGGCTTCCCGAAACGCCGACTTGGTGGTGGTGGGATCGCGGGGTCGAGGGGGCTTCGTCGGCCTCTTACTCGGCTCAACCAGCGCTGAGGTCGCTGCCCACAGCCACGCTCCGGTCTTGGTCGTCCGCTAGCTCACCAGGTGGTCCCCGCGTGTGGGGCGCGGGTTCAGCGACGCCAGCGGCGACTATGGTCGACCACATGAAACCTCTCGTGATCCTTGCCAGCTTGACGGTCGCCTTCACCGCCTGCGGCGGCGACGACGGTGTGACAACCGGTGCACAAGCCAATGATGGCGACGCGACCGAATCGATGTCGGGTGATGTGACTGACGGAGCTGACTCGGGCGAGGCTGCCACCGAGGACATGGGTGGGAGCGGCGATCAAGCTGGCGGCGAGGTCACCTGGGCCCAACCGGTAGCGGTACTCGACCTTGGTGCCGATAGCCCAACCTTTGTGCCGGCTCCGAACGGCGCCCAGTTCGCTGTGACCACCGGAACGATTGGTCAGCCCTACACGCTTCGCATCATCGAACGTGACGGCACCGTTTCGGCCGAGTTCGAGACCCAAGGTTCGGTGATGGCGTGGAGCGATGCCGGTATCGCCACCGGCACCCTCAACAACACGGTTGCGGTCTATTCGCCTGATGGAACCCAACTGAACGAGTTCGCCGATGCGTGCACCTGGGGCATGGTCGCGAGTGGGCCCTACCTGGTCGGTATCGCCGGAACCGAGCAGTGTTCGACCAATCTGGAGACCGGCGAGACGGTCAAGGCCGAGGTTGATGTTCCGCTCCAAGGTGTCTTTTATGGCAGCCTTCCCGGCGAGCCGGTGATCTGGTTGGATCGTCTGGGCGATTCAGCGTTTGGATTTGACCCGGCAACACTCGCTCCTGTTGAGGTCGATGCCCGCAGTATTGTGCCCGAGGAGTATGGCGAACTGAAGGCGCTCAGCCTCGATCGTTCAAGCGTTGTGGCAGTCGCCCCCGATGCACGTGACGCTGGCGTGCTGTATCAGCATCTGATGCGAAACGGTTCCCCGGTGGGGAACGTGCTCGCTACGAATGCGGTCATCAGCGCTGACGGCACAACAGCACTGGGCAACTTCTATCCTGACGGTGATCAGGGAGCTGGCACCCAGCTTGGCATCTTCAGCCTCGGCTAGCTGCCCACAGTCACGCCTCGCTGGGCGACGAGACCGGTTGGTGGTCGTGGAGGGGACTGAACTGGCTCTCTAGGATGGAGCGGCCATGTCCGATACCCCGTCCTTGTTTCCCAACCCCAACGTGCCGACGGCGTCGAACGACGACCTCACCGGAGAGATCCCCCATCCCGCTGACGAGACATTTCCGGCAAGAGTCAACAGTCAAGCGTTGACCGACAACCTGAACCCCGATCAGCTTGATGCTGTGGTCCATCGCGGCGGTCCTCTCTTGGTGATCGCTGGGGCTGGGTCGGGCAAGACTCGGGTCTTGACCCATCGCATTGCCCATCTCATCGATAGCGGGGTTCGGCCATCGGAGATTCTGGCGATCACCTTCACCAACAAGGCTGCCGCTGAGATGCGCGAGCGGGTCGCTGACCTGGTTGGGCCGGTGGTCAAGGCGATGTGGGTCTCAACTTTCCACTCCGCCTGTGTGCGCATCCTGCGTCGAGATGCCGATGCGGTCGGCTATCCCCGCAATTTTTCGATCTATGACCAGGCTGATGCCGTTCGTCTGACCGGCTATGTGATCCGTGATCTCGGTCTTGATCCCAAACGCTTTGCCGCTCGTGCAGTCCACGCCCGGATCTCGATGTGGAAAAACGAACTGGTCACCCCCGATACCGCTCAGGCTCTGGCCGATAATCCCTTCGACCGTCGTGTGGTCGAGATCTTCGCCGACTATCAAAAGCGTCTGGTCCAGGCAGGAGCGATGGACTTTGACGACCTGCTCGGCCGGGTGGTCGACCTCTTCCGGGGCCATCCCGACATCTTGGAGCACTATCGGAGGCGCTTCCGCCACATCTTGGTCGATGAGTACCAAGACACCAATCAGGCCCAAAACGAGATCGTTCTGCTCTTGTCAGCTGAACACGGCAATGTCTGTGCATCGTCTTGGACCAGAACTATCGCTCGACCCAGACCATCCTCGATGCTGCCAACGCGGTGATCGACAACAATGTCGAGCGCAAACCTAAGAACCTGTGGACCGACCATGGGCGTGGTGATCGGATCGTGCGCTACCACGCCGATGATGAGGGTGATGAAGCGATGTGGGTGGCCGGGACCATCCAGCAGCTGCACCGCGACGATGCGGTCAACTGGCGGGAGATGGCGGTGCTCTATCGCACCAACGCTCAAGCCCGTCTGATCGAAGAAGCCTTCTTGCGCTTAGGCATCGCCTACAAGGTGATCGGAGGTACCCGGTTTTATGATCGCCGGGAGATCCGAGATGCGATGGCCTACCTGAAAGCGGTACTCAATCCTCTCGATGAGGTCTCGGTGAAGCGGGTCCTCAATACTCCCAAACGGGGGATCGGGGCCACCAGCATCGAGCGGCTCGATCGGTTTGCCGCGGACCAGGGTGTGGCCTTTGTCGATGCCTTGCGCCGCTCGGATGAGGCGGGGGTATCGGGGGCAGCCCGGCGGGGCATTGCCCGCTTCATCACCCTGCTCGACGAGATGGCCGAGATCGCTGGCGAAGATGGGGTTGGTCCCAGCGAACTGCTTCAAGACGTCCTCGACCGATCGGGTTATCTCGGTGAGCTCGAAGCCCAGGACACGATCGAAGCTCACGGGCGGCTCGAAAACCTCGGTGAGTTGATCGGTTCAGCTCTCGAATTCACCGTGGTCGATGAATTCCTCGAACAGGTCGCCCTGGTTGCTGACACCGATGCCCTCGACACCGACGACCATGTGGTCTTGATGACCCTGCATTCGGCCAAGGGCCTCGAATACCCCTGCGTCTTCATGGTTGGGGTCGAGGAAGGCATCTTCCCCCATTCCCGAGCCCTCGACTCGCCCGACGACATGGAAGAAGAACGTCGCTTGGCCTATGTCGGGATCACCCGGGCGATGAAGCGACTCTTCGTGACCCACGCTTGGAGTCGGGTCTTGTTCGGTTCCACCCAATACAACCCGCCATCTCGCTTCCTCGACGAAATTCCCGACGAACTCATCGATGCTCGGGGCAGTGTTGAGGGTCGGTCAAGCTATGGGCGGTCTGGTTCGTCCTATCGGTCAGATGCCCGCTCGTCGTATCGCTCATCATCTCGATCGTCTCACGATCGTTCCCGACGCTGGTCATCGTCTCGCGACCGCTCAGACCGTCATCGGGAACGGGTGGTCGATCGGGCCATGTCGGCTGCGCCAACACCATCGCATGCCGAAGAACTCGGTCTACGCATCGGTGACGATGTGGTCCATCCGTCCTTCGGTGAAGGCGTGGTGATCGAGATTCGCGGCAGCGGCGATGCCGCTGAAGCGACGGTCAACTTTGCTGAGGCTGGCTACAAACACCTGGCCTTGGCCTGGGCTCCGCTCAAGAAACTGTCGTGAGCCGGGGCGTCGCCCGATCATGACGACGCCCGATCACCGATTCGGTTAACGCTCCTTGGCGGCAGCGACGATCGCGCCGGCCAAGTTCGACGGGAGTCGGTCGTAGCGGGAGTGCTCGACGTCATAGCGGCCTCGGCCTCCGGTCATCGCTCGGAGATCCATCGCGTAGCGGCCGATCTCCGCGGTGGGCACTTCGGCGGTGATGATCTGGGCACCGCGCTCACCGCTGGCACTACCCACGATCTGGCCTCGCCGCGAACTGAGATCGCCAAGGATGTCTCCCTGGAGCTCGGTTGGCACGGTGATCGTCAGCTGGGAGATCGGCTCCAAGATGACTGGGTTGGCAGCGGCAACAGCGTCGGCAAAGCCGAGTGCTGCCGCCGTCTTGAACGCCATATCGGACGAGTCGACCGAGTGGGTCTTGCCGTCATAGCACTCGACGCGAACATCGACGATCGGGATCTTGAGCCCAGCACCATCGGCCATTGCTTCTTCAACCCCATTGCGCACCGCGGCAACATAATTCTTGGGGATCGCCCCACCGACGATGGCATCGACAAAGTCCAACCCAGTGCCCGACGGCACCGGCGAGATCCTCAGGTTGACCACCGCAAACTGGCCGTGGCCACCGGACTGCTTCTTGACCCGACCCTCAGCTTCAACGGTGCCGGTCACCGTGCGGCGATAGGGCACCATGACGTCATCGGTGGTGACATGGACGCCGTAGCGGTTGCGCAGACGGGCCAGGGCGACGGTGAGATGGGCATCGCCCACCACCGACAGGGTGGTCCGTCGACTCAGCTCATCATGACCCAGCACATAGGACGGATCTTCTTGGATCAGGCGGTGGAGCGACTCGCCCAACTTGTCGTCATCGGCCTGGCTCTCGGGCACCAGGGCCACGGTGAGGTGGGCCATCGGCGGCTCGGGGAGCACGACCTTCACATTGGTCTTGGCAGCCAGGGTGGCGCCAGTCATCGACGAGATCTTGGTGATGCCGCCAATATCACCAGCGATGAGCTTGTCGGTGGGGGTATGGGTGCTCCCGCTGAGGTGGAACAGGCCGTGCATACGGATGCTGTCATTGGTGTCGACATCGGTGAGGGTTGAATCGGCTTGAACGGTTCCGCTGACCACCTTCATGATCGACACCTGGCCGACATACTGGTCGGCAACCGTCTTGAAGACCGCCACCGTGGGGGTGCCCGATGGATCGGGAGCCACCTCGGTCTCCTCGTCATCAACCATCACGGTCATGGTCCGATCGGCGGGCGATGGGCCCACATTGCAGATGTAGTAGGCGAGCCGATCAACGCCGATTCCCAGGGTGCCCGAACCGACCAAGACCGGGAACTCTGAGCAGGCCAGTACCTCGGCCGCCAACGAGGCGAGCAGCTCTTGGGCGCTGGGGACATCGCCTTCGAGATAGCGTTCGAGTGCTTCGTCGTCACCGGACACGATCTCTTCGACAACTTCTTCGTGGACCGAACGCTGGCGATCGACCATGTCCTCGGGCAGTTCCCCAATCGTTCGGCTGCCATCATCGCCATAGCGATGGGCTCGTTCGGTGATCACATCGGCGACCCCTTCGAAGGCTTCCTGTTCGCCGATCGGCAATCCAATCGGGGTAAAGCCCGACCCGAACTGGTTGCGCAGGTCGGTCAGGGTGCGTTCAAAGTTGGCGCGGGGGCGTCCTTCACGGGTGATGAACACCAGACGAGGAAGGTTGAGCTTTTCGCACTTCTCCCAGGCCAGCTCAGTGCCCACTTCGACACCATCGGGAGCGCTGACCACGATCACCGCCAGGTCGGCGACGGCGAGCGCGGCGTCAACTTCGGCTTCGAAGTCGGGGTTACCTGGCGTGTCGATGAGATTGATGCGATAGGTGTCGCCATCGATCGTGGTCCAATCGAAGGAGGCGACGCCCAGCGCTACCGACGACTTGCGCTCGATCTCCTCGGGGCACTGGTCGAGCACGGTATTGCCCTCGTCGATGGTTCCGGCTCGGGTGGTGACCTTGGCGGCATGGAGCAGGGCTTCGGCCAGGGTGGTCTTTCCCACTCCACCGTGACCGATCAGGGCGACATTGCGGATGTGCTCGGTAGCGAATCCCGGCATTCTGGCTCTCCTCTAGGGTGAACAGGCGCTCGATCGCGCCCTGCTATGACTGGTGTGACCGTCCCGCTGATCGGGTTTGATCGACAGGGGCAGAGTACCCCTCGCAGCTCCGGTAGTCCAGTGAGACGCTCTTGGCGTGGGTGAGGTGATGTGACCGAGTCACCGTCCCACCAGTTCGCCCCCACCGGCGTTGACCGAATATGTTCAGGGTCGTGAATCGCCAATACCGTGTTGTGGTTGCCAAGCCAGGCTTGGATGGTCACGATCGCGGGGCGAAGACCATCACCCGGGCCTTGCGTGATGCCGGCTTTGAAGTGATCTATACCGGGCTGCACCAGTCGGCCGACCAGATCGCTGAAACCGTGTTGCAGGAGGATGCCGACGCTGTTGGCCTCTCTCTGCTTTCCGGTGCCCATCTCACCTTGTTTCCCCGGGTTGTCGCTGAGCTGAACGATCGGGGTCTCGACGATGTCCTCGTCTTCGGTGGCGGTGTCATCCCCGATGCTGATGTGCGAGTCCTGACGGATCAGGGGATTGCCAAGATTTTCCAGCCCGGTGCGTCATTGCGAGAGATCAGTCGATGGCTCGAATCCGAGTTGGATGGTCGAGGTTGATGTCAACTAACCAGAAAGGGACGGAACCACTGTGGACCTGTTCGAATACCAGGGCAAGCAATACTTTGCCCGCTACGGCATCCCGGTCAGTCCGGGGGCGACGGCC
>PDWJ01000504.1_pt1 | contig 57326 bp, 40 predicted proteins | sample 1430881 | NCBI WGS metagenome assembly PDWJ01 (sample SAMN01162460, study PRJNA174530) | Oral metagenome, whole genome shotgun sequencing project. | biome: Marine environment; feature: Marine mammal; material: Swab sample of the gingival sulcus; isolation source: swab sample of gingival sulcus...
CGGACTTAAAATTGATGAGTATAACTCTTTTGTAATGCGTGCTTTTGCAGGAGTTGGCATACCATATGGGAATTTTGACGTTTTGCCTTTCGAGAAGCAATATTTTACCGGTGGTGCTAACGGCATAAGAGCATGGCCGGTGCGGGCACTGGGGCCCGGAACTTATAAGGCATCTGCTGGGGATTACCCTAATATGACATCTGATATTAAAATGGAAGCCAATGCCGAATACCGTTTTCACCTTACCGGATTTCTTGAAGGTGCACTTTTCCTGGATGTAGGAAACATTTGGTCAATAAGCAGTAAAGATAACAGGGAAGGGGCTCAGTTTAGACTCAATACTTTTTATAAGCAATTTGCACTTGGCACAGGTGCCGGATTAAGGTTCGATTTTAGCTATTTTATTTTCCGCTTTGATCTTGGCATGAAACTGCGCGAACCGGCACAGCAACTAAACGATGGTTGGATAATTGGTAATCGTTCCTACTCGAATAACGATTTTAACCTCAATTTTGCCATTGGATATCCATTCTGAATTTTTGAAGTTTTAGGGCTGTTTATTGTGGTTATATATTTTTTTTGCATTTTTATCGCCCTAAATTATTTTAATTTTCAATTTCATCCTTCGTTATTGCGATAGATTAACACTTTAGTATGTCAGGTATTCAGGGGAAACGTGATTTATTTAGTTCGAAGTTTGGTATTATTGCAGCAGCAGCAGGTTCTGCTGTAGGGTTGGGCAATATTTGGAAGTTCCCATACATAGCAGGCGTTTACGGAGGAGCAGCCTTTTTGTTTGTTTACCTTGGTTTTATAATTGTTGTGGGAATGCCGGTGATGCTTTCTGAACTGATTATCGGGCGTAAGTCAAAACGAAATGCATTTGGTGCCTTTAAAGTACTTGCTCCGGGTACACCATGGAAATATATAGGTATTTTAAGTGTTGCTGCGGCTTTTTTAATTTTATCTTTTTATGGTGTGGTGGCCGGTTGGGGTATTGAGTACGTCTTTATCTCATTGAAAAACGGATTTTCTGGTAACTCGCCGGAAGAAATAGCAGCATTTTTTACAGCATTTAACCACGACCCAATAAAACCAATTGTGTATCAGTTGGTTTTTATGCTGTTAACAGCGGCAATAGTAATTGTAGGTGTTAAAAAAGGTATTGAAAAGTATACCAAAATTCTGATGCCGCTGCTTGTTATAATTTTGTTAATTCTATGTGCAAGGTCGGTTACTCTCGATGGTGCCAAAGCGGGGCTAACCTTTTTGTTTAACCCCGATTTTTCTAAACTTACCGGTGATGGCATTTTAAGTGCACTCGGCCACGCTTTTTTTACACTTAGTCTGGGTATGGGCACCCTGATTACCTACGGTTCTTATATCGATAAAAACAATAATCTGGCCAATACAGTCTTAAGCGTTACTCTTGCAGATACCCTTATAGCCATATTTGCGGGCATAGCCATATTTCCGGCAGTCTTTGCGTTCGGAATAGAACCTTCCGAAGGGCCAGGCTTAATATTCGTTACGCTTCCCAATGTATTTAGTCAGATGCCTGGAGGTTTTATTTTCTCAGTTTTGTTTTTTATACTTTTAACAGTGGCAGCATTAACCTCAGCCATATCTATACTCGAAGTTGTAGTGGCTTATTTTAAAGAAGAATTTAAGATGAGCCGTAAAACATCTACAATTGTTGCTACTATCCTTATAAGTATTCTCGGAATGCTTTGCTCCCTTTCTTTAGGAGACCTTTCTTCTGTTCATATATTCGGATTGAATATATTCGATGCAATCGACTGGGTTTCGGCTAACGTTTTCTTACCAGTTGGCGGCCTGTTTATTGTGCTGTTTATAGGCTGGGTTTTTGGTAAGAAAAAAGTTAAGGCCGAACTTTCAGATGGAAGTAAAATACCAGATATCTTTCTTAACGTATTTATTTTTCTTGTGAAACTTGTTGCACCCCTCCTCATAGCCATTGTATTGCTGAATAAAGTAGGCCTGCTCAACTTTTAGTAATCCACTTTTGTTCCCGGTTTTTTTATGGTTTGTTGAAAGTTTTGGTTTGATTGTTTATTTTTAGCTTTAGATTTTTGTACCCCAATTTTATTTGCACAAATGGGAAATTTGTTTAAAAAAATTCTGCGTCAATATCTTGAATACCCAAGGGCTGACAGAAATGTGATTATAGTCCTGGTTGCGATGATCCTTATCACAATATTTGTTAATGAATTGGTGAAGTGCCTGCCGGAAAAACCAGATGAAGATTATTCGACATTGCTTGAAAAGCTTAAGATATGGGAAGAAACTGAACAGAATAGAGAGGCAGCCAGAACTACTTTTTCCCCGTTTGATCCAAATACTATATCTGAGGAGGAACTTAATTCACTCTCTATACCCCGCCAGGTAGCCCGGAATATTATAAAATACCGTAATACTGGAGCAATATTCTCAAAACCATCTGACCTAAGACGAATTTATGGTATGGACGATTCAATATTTTCCCGGATCGAACCTTACTTGCAGTTTCCCTCTCAAAAAGCTATATATCCCAAAAAGAAAGAAACATTACCTGCTGAGATGGAGCATATTGGTTCTTTTGATCCCAATATTGCCACTGCAGAGCGGTTAAAACTTTTTGGATTTAATTCATTTCAAACCGATAATATTATTCGTTATCGGGAAAAAGGAGGGCAATTTAAATTGAAGCAGGATTTATTAAAGATTTATGGTGTCGATACTCCATTTTTTGAAAAACTGGCACCACATATAAAAATTCAGCCTACCAAAAATTCTGCACAAGTAAAAGAAGAAAAGCTTGATTTTGTAACAATTGACCTTAATAGTGCCGATACCAGTCAGTTGAAAAAATTACCGGGCATAGGGCCTGTATTTGCAACACGAATTGTTAAGTATCGTATTTTGCTGGGAGGATTTTCCAAACCGTCGCAACTATTAGAAGTATATGGTTTTCCTCCAGAAACCTATTATGCTATTGAAAACCAGATTACAACTGATACAACAAATATATCGAGAATAAGGATAAACTTTGCAGATTACGCAGAATTGATCCGACATCCTTATTTTAACCAGGAAATGGTGAAAGCCATGATAAAATACCGCGATAACAATGGTATTATACAACAACTAAACGAACTTGAAGAAATTAAGGGTTTCGATAAGCAAACAATAGAAAAAATCCGGCCCTATATAACCTGTCGTTAAAATTCCCTAAATAAAACCGGTGCCATAGGAAATATTATTTTTTTCCATTAAATTTGAAATCAATCGAATAATTTCTAAATTTGCGCCTCAATTTTTTAAAATAATTTAAATAGGAAATGATAATAATTCCGGTAAAAGACGGCGAAAATATTGAAAGAGCCTTGAAAAGGTTCAAAAGAAAGTTCGAGAAAACAGGTGTGATCAAAGAGCTGCGTGAACGCCAGAAATTTACAAAACCTTCTGTAAAAAGAAGGGAAGAGATAAAAAAAGCGATTTACGTGCAAGGTTTGCAACAGCAGGAAGACTAACTACTTTTAGGGTTCCTGGTGTTTTTTGATAGTTTTATTAATGAGTTATCAGGAATCGTTTATCGACTATTTGCAATTTGAGAAGAGGTATTCTTCTCATACGGTAATTGCTTACAAGAATGACCTTGATCAGTTTGTTCACTATTGTGACGAAACGATCGGGGCATTTGATGTAAAAAAGGTAGATTCCAGGTTGGTGCGCGGGTGGATTGTACATTTGATGGAAAACAATTTTTCTCCCCGCAGTGTAAGCCGAAAAGTAACAACACTTAAATCTTTCTTTAAATACCTTCTGAAACAACAGGTGGTTGAAAAAAATCCGGCATTGCATCTTCCGTTACCAAAAATTAAAAAGAAACTGCCGCTTTTTGTTGAAGAGCATAACCTGAACCACCTGCTCGACGATGGTTTCTTTACAAATGATTTTACAGGGTTGCGTGATAAGCTTATTATTACCCTTCTCTACGGAACCGGGATTCGCCTTGCAGAATTGATTCTGCTGAAAGAAAGTGATTTCGAAAAAGATCAGCATTTAATAAAAGTATTTGGTAAAAGAAAAAAAGAACGCATTATTCCCTATCCGAGAAGTATAAATCCGTTACTAGAATCATATTTAAAGCTTAAAAGGGAAAAATTTGATGAGTATATCTCAAGGCTCTTGGTTGCCGAAAGTGGCAAGCCTGTTTATGAAAAGCTGATATACAGGGTGGTTAAAAATAACCTTGCTAAAGTTACTTTGCTGGAAAAAAGGAGCCCCCACGTTTTGCGTCACACCTATGCTACACATTTGCTTAATAAAGGAGCCGACCTGAATGCTGTAAAAGAATTGCTGGGCCACACAAACCTGGCCGCAACGCAAGTCTATACACATACAACATTCGAAAGGCTGCACGACATATATAAACAAGCCCACCCGAGGGGATAACTAAAAAAGTGTTATTATGAATGTAAAAATTAACTCAGTACATTTCGATGCCGATCAGAAATTAATCGACTTTGTAAATAAGAAAGTGGAAAAGCTAAACACCTTTTTCGATGGCATAATAGGTGCTGAAGTCATGCTAAAGGTAATAAAACCGGAATCGGCAAAAAACAAAGTATCCGAGGTAAAAGTATCAATACCTACCAGTGGATATTTGTTTGCCAAAAAGCAAGCAGACACTTTTGAAGAAGCAACCGACCTGGCAATAGATGCCATTCGTAAACAATTAGGCAAATACAAAGAAAAACGCAAAAGCAAATAAAAATTAAATAACCCCTTTTAATTTGTCGTTTTTTAAAATAATATTTTTACATTTGCAAACCCAAAACTGGGGGCGTTCAGAAAATAGCTGAACTTAAAGTAGTTGAGTGAAAAATGGTCGGTTTATGGGACTTTTTAAAACCTGTATTTTTAATCATTTTCAATATCATTTTTGCTTTAAGTAGAAGGTGGAAAATGTTTTTTGCTGGCTGTTTTGTTAAATTTTGTAGCTTTGCACGGCATTTTTGCTAAGATATTAAAGTAAGCGGGAGTAGCTCAGCTGATAGAGCATTAGCCTTCCAAGCTAAGGGTCGCGGGTTTGAATCCCGTCTCCCGCTCATTTTTAAGAGACTGAAGTTTTAAGAAATAAACTTTTAACTTCTGTCTCATCATGTATTAATGCCGGAGTAGCTCAGGGGTAGAGCGCATCCTTGGTAAGGATGAGGTCACGAGTTCAATTCTCGTCTTCGGCTCAAATAAAAATGATTAAATATAAAATTAAATTAAAATTAGAGTTATGGCTAAACAACAATTTGTAAGGGACAAAGAACATGTCAATATTGGTACAATTGGCCACGTTGACCATGGTAAAACTACGCTGACTTCTGCCATTACGATGGTTTTGGCAAAAAAAGGTCTTTCTGAAATTAAATCTTTTGATTCTATTGATAATGCTCCGGAAGAAAAAGAAAGAGGAATTACTATTAATACAGCGCACGTTGAATACCAGACAGAAAAACGCCACTATGCACACGTTGACTGTCCCGGCCACGCCGACTATGTAAAGAACATGGTTACTGGTGCTGCCCAGATGGACGGTGCTATTATTGTAGTTGCCGCTACCGATGGGCCAATGCCTCAAACTCGCGAACATATCCTTTTGGCACGCCAGGTAAACGTACCAAAACTCGTTGTTTTTATGAACAAAGTGGATATGGTAGATGACGAAGAATTATTGGAACTCGTTGAAATGGAAATTCGCGAATTGCTTGATTTCTATGAATTCGATGGTGATAATACACCTGTAATACAAGGTTCTGCTCTTGGTGCCATGAACGGAGAAGAAAAGTGGGAAGACAAAATCATGGAATTGATGCAAGCAGTTGATACATGGATTCCTGTTCCTCCGCGCGATAAGGATAAACCATTCCTGATGCCGGTTGAAGACGTATTCTCAATCACAGGCCGTGGTACTGTTGCAACAGGACGTGTCGAAACAGGTATTGTTCACACTGGCGACGAGCTGCAGCTGATCGGACTAGGTGCAGAAGGTAGAAAAACCGTTTGTACTGGTGTTGAAATGTTCCGTAAAATACTCGACGAAGGCCAGGCTGGTGACAACGTTGGTTTGTTGCTGCGTGGTGTTGATAAAAAAGAGATCAAACGTGGACAAATCCTGGCAAAACCAGGTTCAATTACACCACATACCAAGTTTAAAGCTGAGGTTTACGTATTGAAAAAAGAAGAAGGTGGACGTCATACGCCGTTCCACAACAAATACCGTCCGCAGTTTTACTTGCGTACCCTTGATGTTACTGGTGAAATTCACTTGCCCGAAGGCCATGAAATGGTTATGCCCGGCGACAATGTATCTATTGAGGTTGAATTGATCTACCCGGTTGCTATTAACGTAGGATTACGTTTTGCAATCCGCGAAGGTGGCCGTACAGTTGGTGCAGGCCAGGTTACCGAAATTATTGAGTAATTTCTGAATAAGAAACTGAAATAAGTGCAAGTCCCGGGCATTGCGCCCGGGACTATTTTACGGTTGATACCCGATAATATGGGGGTGGTTTTTTTTGAACAGTAAGTTCGACCCTTACCTTCCGTACTAAATAATTACTGAAATGAAATTGAAATTATACTTCCAGGAAGCTTACGATGAGTTGATGCACAAAGTGACGTGGCCAACCTGGAAAGAACTACAAAGTAGTGCTATAGTTGTAATGGTTGCTTCCTTAATAATATCACTCTTAATTTTCGTTATGGATCTATCATTTAGAAACATAATGGAATTTATTTATGGATTGTTTTATTAATTGATAACCCTTATTCGATATGAGCGAAAACTTAAAAAAATGGTATGTTCTACGTGCTATTGGTGGTAAGGAGAAGAAGGTAAAAGAATATATCGACAATGAAATCGCTGTTGGAGATTTGAAAGGGTTTGTGAACCAGGTACTTATACCAATGGAAAAAGTTTACCAGATTAGAAATGGTAAAAAAATCAGTAAAGAGAGAAACTTTTTCCCGGGATACATTTTAATCGAAGCTGCGTTAGTGGGTGAAGTTACACACACACTAAGGAATGTTCCAAACGTAATTGGGTTTCTTGGCGACACCAAAGGTGGAGACCCTGTACCGATGCGGCAGAGCGAAGTGAACAGGATTCTTGGCAGGGTTGATGAACTTGCCGAAAACGAAGAAGAACTGAATATCCCGTTTGTGGTAGGAGAAACCGTTAAAGTAATCGATGGACCATTTAACGGCTTTAATGGAAGCATTGAGGAGATCAATGAAGAAAAGAAAAAGCTGCAGGTAATGGTGAAGATTTTTGGACGTAAAACTCCTTTGGAACTTAGCTTTATGCAAGTAGAAAAGGAATAATAACGCGTTAATATTATTTATTTATGGCGAAAGAAGTTGCTGGATTAATTAAATTACAGATTAAAGGTGGTGCAGCTAACCCTTCACCACCGGTGGGGCCAGCATTAGGTGCCAAAGGGGTAAATATAATGCAGTTCTGCAAGCAGTTCAACGGAAGAACACAAGACCAGGCTGGTAAAGTGCTTCCCGTTATAATTACTGTTTATGCCGACAAGTCATTCGACTTCATTATTAAACAACCTCCGGTAGCGGTACAGTTGCTCGATATGGCAAAGCTTAAAAAAGGGTCATCAGAACCACATGTTGCAAAAGTGGGCTCTGTAACCTGGGATCAAATCAAACAAATTGCTGAAGGCAAGATGGTTGATATGAATTGCTTTACCGTTGAATCGGCAATGAGAATGATTGCTGGAACTGCCAGGAGTATGGGAATTACCGTTAAAGGTACTTCACCATTCAAAAACTAAATAAATCTTATACGATGGGCAGAATTACGAAAAATAAAAAAGCTTCTTTGGATATACTTGAAAAAGGAAAAACTTACACTATAGACGAAGCCGCAAAGCTGGTAAAAGAGATAACATTTACCAAATTCGACGCTTCTGTTGATATTGATGTAAGGCTTGGAGTAGATCCGAGAAAAGCTAACCAGATGGTTAGAGGCGTAGTTTCTTTACCCCATGGAACAGGAAAAGAGGTCCGGGTTTTGGCGCTCGTTACTCCTGATAAGGAGGAAGAAGCAAAAGAAGCCGGTGCAGACTATGTAGGTCTCGATGATTTCATCGAAAAAATTAAAGGTGGTTGGACTGACATTGACGTTATCATTACCATGCCACCCGTTATGGGTAAGGTAGGACAGCTGGGACGAATTCTCGGCCCAAGAGGCTTAATGCCAAACCCCAAAAGCGGAACGGTAACAATGGATATTGGTAAGGCAGTCAGCGAAGTCAAACAGGGTAAAATTGACTTTAAAGTTGATAAATACGGTATTATACATACTTCTATCGGAAAAGTATCATTTACCTCCGATAAAATTAAAGAAAATGCTGTAGAGTTTATCAATACTATCGTAAAATTAAAACCTGTTGCCGCCAAAGGTACCTATATAAAAAGTATTTACCTTTCAAGTACCATGAGCCCTGGTATTCAGGTTGAAGCCAAATCTGTCACCGAATAAAATGTGTTAAAATGAAGAGTTCAGAGAAAAAAGTTATTATTGATAATTTGCAGGAACAAATAAATTCATACAACCATTTTTATTTGACTGACATAAGTGGACTAAACGCTGAAAAAACCAGCGCATTAAGAAGACTATGTTTCAGCAAGGATGTAAAACTGGTTGTTGTAAAGAATACGCTCTTTCGTAAAGCTCTTGAAAGTTCGGAAAAAAATGCGAATGTAGAAGAGATTTACGATGCACTAAAAGGCAATACTACGGTTATGTTTACCGAGAACGCAAACGTTCCGGCCAAACTGATCAAGGATTTTAATAAAAAACATAAAAGGCCGGTATTAAAAGCCGCTTATGTTGAAGAAACTGTTTACATGGGCGAAAATCAATTGGAAGCCCTAATTGCAGTGAAATCGAAAAATGAATTGATAGCCGAAGTTGTTGCACTTTTACAGTCACCAATGAAAACTGTAATCGGACAGTTGCAATCAGGTGGCAATACCATTCATGGTGTTTTGAAAACACTGAAAGAGAAAGAATAATTTTTTGTTGAAGTAATAAATAAAATTTATAAAAATGGCAGATTTAAAACAGCTTGCAGAAGAGTTAGTAAACTTAACTGTTAAAGAGGTTAATGAATTGGCTGGTATTCTGAAAGACGAATATGGTATTGAACCCGCAGCAGCAGCAGTTGCAGTTGCAGGGCCAGCTGCCGGTGGTGAAGAAGCCGCTGGAGCAGAACAAACAGAATTCGATGTAATCCTGAAAGCAGCAGGCCAATCGAAACTGGCAGTAGTTAAACTCGTTAAAGAATTAACCGGTCTTGGTTTAAAAGAAGCTAAAGAAGTTGTTGACAGTGCTCCTAAAGCAATCAAAGAAAAAGTTTCAAAAGACGAAGCTGATGCGCTTAAAGGTCAGTTGGAAGAAGCAGGAGCAGAAGTTGAAGTTAAATAACGCATTTCGACCTTTTTAAGGTTTTACGGTTTAGAATCTTGTTCAAAAAATACCGAACGGGATTCTAAACCTTTTTGTCTATTTGGTATATTATATAATTAACTTGTATAAATGCATGTCCGTACAAACAAAAAATGAGAGGATTAATTTTTCCTCAACAAAAACCAGGTTTGATTACCCTGACTTCTTAGAAGTACAAGTTAAATCATTTAAAGATTTTTTTCAGTTAAAAACTACGCCCGACAACCGGGCTTCAGAAGGATTATACCGGGTATTTCAGGAAAATTTTCCGATAACAGATACCCGTAATAACTTCGTACTGGAATTTATTGATTATCAGGTCGATCCGCCAAGATATTCCATCGCAGAGTGCGTTGAACGAGGACTGACCTACAGTGTGCCTTTAAAAGCAAAACTGAAGTTATACTGTACAGATGCTGAACATGAAGATTTTGATACTGTTGTTCAGGATGTTTATCTGGGAACAGTACCATACATGACCGAAAGGGGCACCTTTATAATCAACGGCGCTGAACGCGTTATCGTATCGCAGTTACACCGGTCACCCGGAGTATTTTTCGGACAGAGCCTTCATGCCAACGGTACTAAGCTTTATTCAGCACGTATTATTCCGTTTAAAGGCTCGTGGATCGAATTTGCTACCGATATAAACAGCGTTATGTACGCTTATATCGACAGGAAAAAGAAACTTCCTGTTACCACATTGCTTCGTGCCATTGGTTTCGAAAGCGATAAAGATATTCTTGAAATTTTTAACCTTGCAGATGAGGTTAAAGTTTCAAAAACGGCTTTGAAAAAGCTGGTGGGTAGAAAACTGGCTGCACGTGTGCTGAAATCGTGGGTAGAAGATTTTGTTGATGAGGATACCGGTGAAGTGGTATCTATCGAAAGGAACGAAGTAATTATCGACCGTGAAACAGATATTGAACAAGATCATATTGACGAAATTATTGATGCAGGGGTAAAAACCATTTTACTGCATAAAGAAGATCAGAACCAGCAAGATTTCGCCATTATATACAATACACTCCAAAAAGATCCATGTAACTCTGAGAAAGAAGCTGTGCTTCATATCTACAGACAGTTACGTAATGCCGAACCACCAGATGAGGCTACTGCCCGCGATGTAATCGATAAACTCTTTTTCTCAGATAAACGTTACGATTTAGGAGAAGTAGGGCGCTATCGGATAAATAAAAAACTGGGGCTGAACGTTGATACGGAAACCAGGGTTTTAACCAAAGAAGATATTATTGAAATTATTAAACACCTGATACAGCTTGTAAATGCTAAAACAGATGTTGATGATATAGACCACCTGAGTAACAGGAGAGTGCGTACCGTTGGTGAACAAATGTTTAACCAGTTTGGCGTAGGACTTGCACGTATGGCAAGGACTATCCGGGAGAGAATGAATGTTCGTGATAATGAGGTGTTTACGCCTATTGATCTGATCAATTCAAAAACCCTTTCATCGGTAATCAATTCATTTTTTGGTACCAATGCGCTATCACAGTTTATGGACCAAACCAACCCACTTGCTGAGATGACACATAAGCGTCGTATGTCGGCACTGGGACCCGGAGGGCTGTCACGTGAAAGGGCTGGTTTTGAGGTGCGCGACGTTCACTTTACACACTACGGAAGGCTTTGCCCCATAGAAACTCCGGAAGGTCCGAATATCGGGCTGATTTCTTCGCTTTGTGTATTTGCAAAAATAAACGACCTCGGTTTTATATCTACACCGTACCGTACAGTGAAAAACGGTACTGTTGACCTTTCGGAAAACGGCGTTGTTTTTCTTACTGCTGAAGAAGAAGAAGGACAGATAATTGCCCAGGCAAATGCACCCATTGACGAAAAAGGTAAATTTGTTAACGATCGTGTAAAAGCACGACTCGAAGGTGATTATCCGGTAGTTGAACCAGAAAGTGTGCAGCTTATGGACGTTGGCCCCAACCAGATTGCATCGGTAGCTGCATCGTTAATCTCATTTCTTGAGCACGATGATGCAAACCGCGCATTGATGGGGTCAAACATGATGCGCCAGGCAGTACCATTATTAAGGCCGGAAGCACCCATAGTGGGTACCGGACTCGAAGCACGGGCAGCCTCAGATTCGGAGATTTTGATAAAAGCAGAATTCGATGGTGTAGTTGAGTTTGTCGATGCTACACAAATAATTGTTCGGTACGATATTTCTGAAGATGATAGGTTTGTTAGTTTCGACCCCGAAGTGGTAACTTATGCACTCTCAAAATATAATAAAACAAACCAGGGAACTACAGTCGATCTTAAGCCGATTGTTCAAAAAGGGCAAAGGATAAAGAAAGGCGAAATATTAACCGAAGGTTATGCCACAGAAAAAGGCGAACTGGCTTTGGGCCGAAACCTTATGGTAGCATTTATGCCTTGGCAGGGATACAACTACGAAGATGCTATTGTGATTTCGGAGCGTATTGTACGGGAAGACATTTTTACATCGGTGCATGTTGATGAATATAGCTTGGAAGTTCGCGATACAAAACGTGGGGTTGAAGAGTTTACCTCTGATATACCTAATGTTAGTGAAGAAGCAACCCGAAATCTTGATGAAAATGGCCTGATAAGGATTGGTGCTGATGTTAAACCCGGTGATATTTTGATTGGAAAGATTACCCCTAAAGGTGAATCAGACCCTTCTCCCGAAGAAAAACTTCTCCGTGCTATTTTTGGTGATAAGGCCGGCGATGTGAAAGATGCATCGTTAAAAGCTACGCCGTCACTATCAGGAGTAGTTATCGATAAAAAACTGTTCTCGCGTGTTGCTAAAGATAAAAAAGGCAAAGCAACTAAAGCCCTTCTCGATCAAATAGACGAGAAATTCGAAAAAGATGTGGCTGCGCTGCGTTCAAAGCTGGAAGATAAACTTTTCACTCTCGTAAGTGGTAAAACATCGCAAGGTGTTAAAGATTATTATGGCACCGAAATTATTGCCAAAGGTGTTAAGTTTACGTTGAAACAATTGCAGGAGATCGACTACATGAGTATTAACCCTGCAAAATGGACGACAGACAAACAGAAGAACGATATGATCTTCAGTGTAGTCAATAATTATATACTGAAACATAAAGAAGCGGAAGCATATGCCCGCCGTGAGCGCTATAATGTTACTATCGGAGATGAACTTCCGGCAGGGATTATTCAACTGGCCAAAATATACATAGCCAAAAAGCGAAAACTGCAAATTGGCGATAAAATGGCTGGTCGCCACGGAAACAAAGGTATTGTTTCACGCGTTGTGCGACAGGAAGATATGCCATTCCTGGCCGATGGTACGCCCGTTGATATTGTATTGAACCCGCTGGGTGTGCCATCGAGGATGAACCTGGGGCAGATATATGAAACCGTATTAGGATGGGCAGGTAAAGAACTGGGAATGAAGTTTGCAACACCAATTTTTGATGGAGCTTCTCTCGACCAGATTTGCGAATATACCGATAAAGCCGGCTTGCCACGTTTTGGTGAAACAAGGCTTATTGATGGTGAAACAGGAGAACCTTTCGACCAGCCTGCAACTGTTGGAATCATTTATATGATGAAACTGGGGCATATGGTAGAAGATAAAATGCATGCCCGTTCTATAGGCCCATATTCGTTGATTACGCAACAGCCATTGGGTGGTAAAGCACAATTTGGTGGCCAGCGTTTTGGTGAAATGGAAGTTTGGGCGCTTGAAGCATTCGGTGCATCACACATCCTCCAGGAAATACTTACTGTTAAGTCTGATGACGTAATGGGAAGGGCTAAAGCTTACGAATCTATTGTAAAAGGTGAGCCCATGCCGCAACCCGGTATCCCAGAGTCGCTTAACGTATTACTACACGAGTTGAGGGGATTAGGCCTAAGTGTGAGGATGGAATAAAATCCACCTTAATAACCAGGTTCTTTTTAAATGATTATATAGTTGAAATTATGGCATTCAGAAAAGATAATAAAGCAAAAATAAGTTTTTCGAAAGTATCAATTGGGTTATCCTCTCCGGAAGAGATCCTTGAACGGTCTTTTGGCGAGGTACTAAAACCTGAAACGATTAACTACAGAACATATAAGCCTGAACGCGATGGCTTGTTTTGTGAGCGCATTTTCGGACCTGTAAAAGACTACGAATGTCACTGTGGAAAATATAAACGTATTCGTTATAAGGGTATTGTTTGTGACCGCTGTGGTGTTGAAGTTACAGAAAAAAAAGTACGCCGTGAGCGAATGGGACACATATCACTGGTAGTTCCGGTAGCGCATATTTGGTACTTTAAATCGTTGCCCAATAAAATAGGGTATTTATTGGGGTTACCAACTAAAAAACTCGACAGTATTATTTATTACGAACGCTATGTGGTTATCAATCCTGGTGTTAAAGCAGCCGATGGTGTTAACGAACTGGACTTTTTGACCGAAGAAGAGTACCTCGATATTATAGATACACTACCGAAAGACAATCATTTGCTCGATGATGACGATCCCAATAAATTCATCGCAAAAATGGGTGCCGAAGCACTTTTCGAAATATTGAGCCGCCTCGACCTCGATGACCTTTCTTACACTTTAAGGCATAAAGCGAATACTGAAACCTCTCAACAACGTAAGAACGAAGCATTAAAACGTTTACAGGTGGTAGAGGCATTTAGAGCCAGTAAAAACATCAATCGCCCTGAGTGGATGATTGTTCGTGTTGTACCTGTAATTCCGCCTGATTTACGTCCACTCGTCCCATTGGATGGAGGACGTTTTGCCACATCCGACCTGAATGACCTTTACCGCAGGGTGATTATCAGAAACAACCGTTTAAAAAGGTTGATTGAGATAAAAGCACCTGAAGTGATCCTTCGAAATGAAAAGCGAATGTTACAGGAAGCTGTGGATTCACTTTTCGATAATTCAAGGAAATCCAATGCTGTAAAAACCGAAAACAACAGGGCTTTAAAATCTATTTCAGACAGTTTGAAGGGCAAACAAGGTCGATTCAGGCAGAACCTGTTGGGTAAGCGTGTTGATTATTCTGCACGTTCGGTAATTGTGGTAGGCCCAAAGCTGAAAATACACGAATGTGGTATTCCAAAAGATATGGCTGCAGAACTTTACAAGCCTTTTATAATCAGAAAGTTGATTGAAAGAGGAATTGTGAAGACAGTTAAGTCGGCCAAGAAAATTGTTGATCGGAAAGATCCTGTGGTTTGGGAAATACTGGAGAATGTGTTGAAAGGACATCCCGTGCTGCTTAACCGCGCACCCACACTTCACAGGCTTTCGATCCAGGCATTTCAGCCTGTTTTGATAGAAGGTAAGGCAATACAGTTGCACCCATTGGTATGTACCGGGTTTAATGCCGACTTCGACGGTGACCAAATGGCAGTTCACCTGCCGTTGGGCAATGCAGCTATTTTAGAAGCACAATTGCTGATGCTTGCATCGCATAACTTATTGAACCCCGCTAATGGCGCGCCAATTCAGGTTCCTTCGCAGGACATGGTGCTCGGTTTATATTATATGACAAAAGCCAGAAAAGGTGCCCGCGGAGAAGGAATGACATTCTACTCATCGGAGGAAGTAATCATTGCTTATTCTGAAAAAGTAGTTGATTTGCATGCGGTTATCAAAGTAAAAGTGGAGGATGTGGATGAAAACGGAGAGTATTTCAAACATATAGTTGAAACAACCGTTGGCAGGGTGCTCTTTAACGAGAAAGTACCACGCAAAGTTGGTTATATCAATAAATTACTAACGAAAAAGTCATTACGTACCATTATTTCTGATGTATTTAAAAGGAGTGGTAATGCAACAACGGTTACTTTCCTTGACGATATTAAAGACCTTGGTTATATGATGGCTTACCGTGGAGGCCTCTCTTTTAACCTTGACGATGTTATTGTGCCCGAAGACAAAGAAAAAATTGTAAACGAAGGCTATGCTGAAGTTGAAGAAGTGATTAACAACTACAACATGGGCTTTATTACCAATAACGAACGTTATAACCAGGTAATTGATATTTGGACACATGCCAACTCGCGATTAACCCAGCTCGTGATGCAAACATTGAGCTCAGACAAACAGGGCTTTAATTCCATTTATATGATGCTTGACTCAGGTGCTCGTGGTTCAAAAGAGCAGATTAGGCAGTTATGCGGAATGAGGGGGTTGATGGCCAAGCCACAGAAATCAGGTTCAACCGGATCGCAAATTATTGAAAATCCGATTTTGGCCAACTTTAAAGAGGGGCTGTCGGTTCTTGAATACTTTATTTCTACCCACGGTGCCCGTAAAGGGTTAGCTGATACTGCATTGAAAACAGCCGATGCAGGATATCTCACCCGTAGGTTGGTTGATGTTGCCCAGGATGTAATTATTTCAGAAGACGATTGTGGTACCTTGCGCGGCCTGGTAGCTACACCGGTTAAGAATAATGAGGAAATTGTGGCTTCGTTGTACGACCGCATTCTGGGACGTACATCTGTCCACGATATTTATCATCCGTTAAATGGAGATATGATTATTGCTTCTGGCGATGAAATAACAGAAGAAATTGCCCAGGTTATTGAAAATTCACCGATTGATTCTGTGGAAATCCGTTCGGTACTTACCTGCGAATCGAAAGCGGGTGTTTGTGCCAAATGTTATGGTGTAAACCTGGCAACAGGCAATAAGGTGCAAAAAGGCGAATCCGTTGGTGTTATTGCAGCCCAGTCTATTGGGGAGCCCGGAACACAGCTTACATTGCGTACTTTCCACGTAGGTGGTATTGCCGGAAATATTTCAGCCCAGTCAACGGTAGAGTCAAAATATGACGGCTATGTTGAAATTGAAGAGCTGCGTTCGGTAAAGCTTGAGTCGGAAGAAAATACTGAAATCGACGTTGTGGTCAGCCGTTTGGCAGAATTGAAAATAATAGATAAAAATACTAATATTCCACTTTCAATACATCCTATTCCCTATGGTTCTAAGTTATATGTGAAAAATGGTGAAGAGATTAGAAAAGGGAAACTAATTTGCGAGTGGGATCCGTTTAATGGAGTAATAATCACCGAGTTTGATGGTAAGGTAGAATTTGAAAACCTGATTGACGGGGTTACCTACCGCGAAGAATCGGATGAACAAACCGGCTACAAAGAACGGGTGATAATTGAAACACGTGATAAGACCAAAAACCCGACATTAAAGGTTGTGGATAAGGATGGCAATGCCATTCGTTCATATAACCTGCCGGTAGGCGGCCATATTTCGGTAGAGGAGAAGCAGGATGTAAAAGCCGGTACGATATTGGTGAAAATACCACGTGCTGCTGGTAAAGCTGGCGATATTACTGGTGGTTTACCAAGGGTGACAGAGTTGTTTGAAGCACGTAACCCCTCTAATCCGGCAGTAGTTTCAGAAATCGATGGCGAAGTTTCGTTAGGAAAAATTAAAAGGGGTAACCGCGAAATAATTGTTACCACTAAAACTGGCGACGTGAAGAAATATATGGTGCCGCTCTCTAAACAAATCCTTGTACAGGAGAACGACTATATACGTGCCGGAACACCACTTTCCGATGGTGCAACAACACCATCTGATATTCTGGCAATTAAAGGCCCGACAGCAGTTCAGGAGTATATTTTGAATGAAGTGCAAGACGTTTACCGTATGCAGGGTGTTAAAATCAACGACAAGCATTACGAGATTATCATTCGCCAGATGATGCGGAAAGTAGAAATCGACGATCCGGGTGACACCCGTTTCCTCGAAAAACAGGTGGTGGATAAAAACGAATTCTTCTCAGAAAACGACTGGATTTATAACAAAAAAGTGGTTATTGATCCGGGAGATGCTGAAGGGTTGAAGCCGGGACAGATTATCTCTGCCAGAAAGTTGCGCGATGAAAATTCGCAACTGAGAAGGAAAGATAAGAAGCTGGTGGATTCGCGCGATGCTATTCCTGCAACATCAAGCCAGGTGTTACAAGGGATTACCAAAGCTGCTTTACAAACTCGTAGCTGGCTGTCGGCAGCATCGTTCCAGGAGACTACAAAAGTGCTGAACGAAGCAGCCATAAATGGCAAAACCGACTACCTCGACGGACTGAAAGAGAACGTAATTTGCGGCCACCTTATTCCTGCAGGTACAGGTTTAAAAGAGTACAAAAACCTGGTAGTTGGCTCCAAATCAGAATACGACCAGTTGATAGAAATGAAAAGCTGATTGGTGTAAAAATTGATAGTAATGGAAGAAAAGAAACAAAACCCGCAGCAATTAAATATCGAATTGAGTGAGGAAGTAGCACAGGGTGTTTATTCCAACCTGGCTGTTATAACTCATTCCAGCTCAGAATTTGTAGTAGATTTTGTGAGGATTATGCCTGGTATTCCAAAAGCCAATGTGAAATCGAGGGTTATCCTTACCCCGGAACATGCCAAACGGTTGATGGCAGCGTTGCAGGACAATATTAAAAAGTTTGAGCAAATGCATGGTACTATTAAAATCAACCCGGGTTTTGATCCCATGAAACCGCCAATGAATTTTGGCGGACCAACAGCACAGGCATAATATGATAATAAACAAAAAAGAGGAATCAGTTCCTCTTTTTTGTTTTTCTGTATTATCCACACATCTTGTAGAGATTTTTCGTTACCCTGTTTGGCGGGGGACTGAAGTAAAATCGTATGCGACCCAAATAAGTCTTTTATAAACTATTGTTGAGTATAAAACAAGACATAGATTTTAAGAAAGTATTTAATGCTGATGGGCTAGGGTTGTGTGTAGTTGTCTGGTTTTCAATATGTAATAATACTCAGAAGCGTGAATTTTGAAAATAAAAATTTATCGTATTTTATCGAAGGCTTTAAATAATCTCTGTTTTTTATTTGCTTATTTTGGCATGCTATTTACGTGTTTAGGATGGGCGAAATATGCCTGATGTAAAGAACAAAAATAATGGGAGAATATTTATTCTCCCATTATTTTTTTATCAAGATTTTAATATCTCTTTATAGCACACTTTCAGAATTACTCATTCTGAACCATATTAGGATTGGCATCAAGCTCCCTTTGCGGAATGAGGAAAGTCCATTTCGAGTTAACACTGGGTTTCGCTTGTTTAAATCCACCTAAATAAAGGTCGGGGTCTGCTCCTGAACCTTCGAGGTCAAGTGCTTCATCATTTCTAAGCATATCAAACCAACGGTGCCCTTCAAGGAATAGTTCTATTCTTCTTTGCAGAAGTATCTCATCAACAAGTGCCTGCCCGGTATTGGTTGATTTTCCATATCCTGAATCCCTTTCTGAAACCAAAGCATATAAAATATCTTGTGCTTCATTGTTTTTATTTTGGCGTGCCAAAGCTTCTGCCTCAATAAGATACATTTCTGCAGCCCTCATATGGATCATATCCATTGGTGTAATGGAGGAACCATCTGCCTGAGACAATTTAATGTGCATGTATGGTACCATATTGTGCTCTTCGGAATTGTTGACAATTTCCCTGTACTGATCAATGGCAGCTTCATACTCATCTTCATTGGCATACCTTCCGGCATTTTCACCTTTATCCCATTCATCGAAAGTACTTGGGCAATCTTTAAGTATCAGGTCTTTCCGGTAATCGGTATCAGACATCATGTCATAAAGCTTGTGGTTCATAAACTTAGGATTACTCCTGTTTTGCGTGCCATTAAAGTTATTGGAACAATAATAAAAGTAAGCCCAATAGTAAGCGGTTTGATCCTGAATGATTTTTGAACCCCACATCCATTCCGGATTGTCCCAGTTGTTAAAACCCGACTTATATTCTGCTTCGTCCATTAAGGAATATCCCTGACGTGCTTCGTTGGCATATTTTGCTGCGTTTTCCCAGTCGCCAATGGTCAAATATACTCTTGCTGCAATTCCTTTGGCAACATCTATGTTGATATGCGATAGGTCTGCTCTTCCCGAAGCATCGGCAAAATGTGTAATAGCTTCATTAAGGTCGGCTTTAATCTGATCATAAACTTCCTGAACAGAATTACGTGCGAGGCCATTGTAAGGTGGTTCTGTTGCAAGCATAATCGGCACACCAGGATCTGATGAAGGATTGCCCACCATATAAGGCTTGGCAAAAAAGCGAACCAGATTAAAATGTGCCCATGCACGATAGGTATAAGCTTGTCCTAATACGTTGTGTAAGTCGTCTGACATTTGCAAGTCCATAGCTGCGTTAATAATGTTATTGGCCGAACCAATAACATTGTAGTAGAACCACCACGGGTAAGTTACATCGTTTGATGTGGCGTCTGTAAACGAAACCCATTGCAAAACCTCCCTAAACCAGTTGTTGCCTGTAGTAGAATGTAAAGCATCACCGGCTGCATATTCTGCCATAGGGATCATGTATTGTTGTCCGGCATAATAACGGACAATTCCGGGGTTTTGTGCATATATACTACGGTGTATGCCATTTATAGCCAAAATCATGTTATCGGTTGAGCCGAGGGCAATCTCAGTTGACACGGAGTCGGTAGGAACGGTTTGCAAAAAATCTTCGCTGCATGAGTTAAGCCCCAAAACAAATGCAAAGATTAAAATGCCTGTTAAAATTTTATATTTTGTCTTCATAATATTAAACTTTTCAAATGATTAAAACTGTAAGCTAAAGCCTAAAATAACAGACCTGCTTGGATTATATGCACTTCCACTCTGCGTGCCGGAAAAATTATAGGTAGGATTCATACCTTTTCTTGCGGTAAACATGTATAGATTTTCTCCTGTAATAAAAACACTAAGCTGGCCTAGTCCCCAATTGGTTAGTGTATTTGGAGAAAAGTCATAGCTTAAGGTAACATTTCTTATGTTCAAATAATCAGAAGAAATAAGGAAAAAGTCGGAGGTAGCATATAAATCGGGTTCCGAATACTGCAACCGTGGAAACTGGGTAACATCACCCGGGTTCCTCCAGGAGTTCTTAACATCGGGGTGATAAGATTCGCCAACAGTTGAAACAAGCATATTACGGTATATGCCGTCAAGCATTTTTCCGCCCAGCGAATAGGACAACAGTGCACTTAGGCTAAACCCTTTGTAGGAAAAAGTGTTCCCGATTGATCCAAACAGTTTTGGGAATGCAGAAGCACCCACATATCCATAATTTGCTTCGTTCCTGTCTTTAGTCAATACAGGGTTGCCATTGTCATCATACGAGAGTTTGGAGCCAATTACCTCATTGTTTTTGTCGACAACATCTTCCCATACATGAAATCTTGTTGCACCATCCTGAGGGTCAACATCATAAAATTTGCGAAGCCAGAAATCATAAATCGAATGGCCTTTCGACCATCTCTTCGATCCATCTACAAAAGGATCAGGAATAGAAGTTATTTCGTTTTTAATGGTAGAAGCCATAATGCTCATATTCCATCTAAAATACTCTGATCTTACAATATCTCCTTCAAGATTTAACTCTAAGCCACTATTCACCATGGCTGCTATGTTTCTGGGTTGCTCCATTAGCCCCATTGTGGGTGGCAACGGCATTTCGTATAGTAAGTCATCTGACTTTCTGTTGTACCACTCAATGCTACCACTTAACCTGTTAAACAATGCGAAGTCTAAAGCCACATCAAATGTTTTATTTACCTCCCATGTTAAGGCACTATTTCCTACTGTACTCCATCGAATTCCGGGGCTTTCTGCATTCGGGTGTGTTTCATACAACGCCTGATAACCGTATGAACCTATGTTGTCGTTTCCTACTTCTCCGTACGATGCTCTCAGTTTAAGGCTGTTTATAAAATCGTAATTAGCAATCACAGGTTCCTGATCAATACGCCAGCTGGCTCCTACAGAGTAAAAATTACCCCACCTTACATCTTTATGAAATGCAGAAGAACCATCTCTTCGGAAAGAACCTTCTAAATAATATTTATTGTCATAGTTGTATTTCAAACGTGCAAAATAACCTTCAACTCTTTTATCTGTGGTGTAGGAGGTATTTTCTGAGGTATTTACGAAATTATTTAATTCATAAATACCGCTTACAATAAACTGGTTTTTAAAACCTCTCTGGTAAGTGTATTTTCTTGAATAAGACTCGTGGCCAAGTAATGCACCGATATTATGTACATCGTTAAATGTTTTCTTATATTCTAACAGTTGGTTAAGGTTCAAGGTAGTTCTAGTATAGCGTGTTTCCGTCATTCTGCCGGTGGGCGCACCATCTCCAATTTCAGCATTTTCAAATCCTTTATACTGATAGTTTTGAATATCCAGGCCTGCATTTACGGTAGCAGTAAGACATTTAGAAAGGATAAACTTAGCATACGTCCTGTTTCCTAAATTATTGCGTCTAAAATCATCACTGTTCCAGTTTAACTCAGCAATGGCATTCCTACCTATATTAATAGGACGTGAATATTTACCACCGCCATCGTATTGTTTTTCACCTGCTCCATCAAGAATGTACTCTCCTGTAGCCTGATCCACCAAATAAACGGGGTAAATAGGAGGTGTCATCCTGGCATTACGCCACGGATTTGCGTAAGTGGCCGATTCCAGGGAACCTATATCGCTGGTAATAATACTTGCATAGTTATTGGTGCCTATCTGCAGCCACTCTTTAATATTGAAATCGATATTCAAACGGCTGTTGATACGTTCGTAGTCTGATTTAATTACATATCCTCTTTCATCTAAGTATCCCAAAGAGAAGAAATAGCTCGCTTTTTGGCTTCCTCCGTTCACGCTTAAATCATAGTTTTGGCGGTATCCCTGTTGTTTGGCAGCATCGTACCAGTCCAAATCAGGGAAGCCTACTTTGGCGTTGGGGTTAATTTTCCCGTCTGAACCAACAATTTGGTCATTAGGAATACCAACAAACGGATTATACTGTAACTGGCCAAAAATATTTTCATAAGCATAAGCGCGGGAGTCTGTAATATTGTCGGCATTGCCCGATTGAAAACGTCCCTGGGCAAATGCTTCAGCCTGCAATTCATAATAATCCTGCGCGTTAACAGCATCATAGTAAGGTAGTGCCTGACTTATCAAACCTCCCTGTGCTTTAACGGTTACTTTCAGGTTATCAACCCCTTTACTTCCTTTTTTTGTAGTGATAATTATTACACCATTTGCAGCACGCGAACCGTACAATGCAGTTGACGATGCGTCTTTCAATACGGTCATAGAAGCGATATCGCCCGGGTTGAGGCTGGAAATATTTCCTTCGTATTGAATACCATCCAAAATAATAAGTGGGGCAGCAGAGGTATTTAAAGTTCCCACACCCCGGATGCGTATGCTGGGTGAACTACCAGGCTGCCCGGAACCAGAAGAGGTTTGGATACCTGTAGTTGAACCAGTAAGTATTTGTGCCACTGAAGAAACCGAGCGTGACTCAATCATCTTATCATCGATAACCGCAGCAGAGCCTGTCAAAGATTCTTTTTTTGCAGTTCCATAAGCAACTACCATTACCTCTTCCAGACCTAATACATCATTTTCCATAGCAGCATCAATTATTGTACGGTCAATAGGCAACTCGATCGTTTTCATGCCAACAAACGAAAAAATAAGAGTTTGGGCATCATTAGGAACATTCAACTGATAATTACCATTAATATCGGTAATCGTTCCTAAAGTAGTTCCTTTAACAGATACAGATACTCCAGGAATAGACTGCCCGTCTTGGGCAGATTTAACGTTACCAGTAATTAACTTAGTTTGAGCGTTTACTAACATCGTTCCCATAAAAATGAGAATCGAAAAAAATAACGTAATTTTTTTCATAGAAATATTTTTAAGTTAATAATAGAGTTTAAGTAATATCACCACGGCAATCATGAGATCTAACAAAACTACCAACGGCATTTAAACTTTTCAAAAGTAGTGATAATAAATAATATATTTTAAAAGAAAATGAGTAATGATATTCATTTCTAGGGAGTGTAGTTTAAATACTGCCTGATAATTTTTCTTTTATCTTTTAAATTTTTTCGGTTCAATTTCCACCATCAGGTGTCGGTTAGGAACTACTTCATCCTTTTTAACGTATATCTTTTTGATGATTCCGTCGAATGGCATGCGCACCTGATTTTGCATTTTCATTGCTTCAAGCAACAACATGGTTTCTCCCTCTTTTACTTTTTCACCGGTTTTAATAAATATATCGATAATGGTTCCGGGAATAAACGAATAAATGAGGTTTTGATTTGGTGTCTCCCATTTTACCCTGTTTTCAAATTTTTGGGTTAATGTGGTTTTGTATATTGCTCCCTGTACAATCAGGGATTTCATCTCTTTTTCAGCCATAAGTTGTTGTTATTCTGTTAAAATGGTGGCAGTCCGTGTTTTTTCTGTGGCAGGAAAACGCTTTTGTTTTCCGACACTTGCAATGAATGTAGAATGCGTGCCCTTGTGTCGCGCGGCTCAATCACTTCGTCTATATAGCCCTGGGCAGCAGCAACATAAGGGTTGGCAAACTTTTTCTTATACTCTTTAATTTTCAACTGGCGCATTTCCTCAGGTTTTTCTGCTTCGGCTATTTCTTTTCTGAAAACAATATTGGCTGCCCCTTCCGGCCCCATTACTGCTATCTCTGCCGTTGGCCATGCGAAAACAAAATCGGCACGTAAATGCCTTGAATTCATGGCAATATAACCACCTCCGTATGCTTTGCGAAGTATTATTGTTATTTTGGGAACTGTAGCTTCGCTGTAAGCATATAAAATTTTGGCACCATGGCGGATAACTCCGGCATGTTCCTGGTCTACTCCGGGAAGGTAACCCGGAAGGTCTTCCAGTGTTACAATGGGTATATTAAACGCATCGCAATAGCGAATAAAACGGGCAGCTTTATCAGAGCTGTCGCAATCGAGTACTCCGGCAAGTACCATGGGCTGGTTGGCAACAAAACCTATGGTTTCGCCATCCATACGGCCAAAACCAATTATTATATTTGGAGCAAAATGTTCCATTACCTCAAAAAATACCGAACCGTCTGTAATATTTTTAATGATATCGCGCATATCATATGGAGTCTTTGGATCGGAAGGTACCAGGTCTTCAATCTTCTTGCCTTTTAATGGGGGTTTGGGCTTTACGGGTAGTGCTTTTTTTAAGTTACTACGAGGTATGTATCCTATCAACTTTTTTATTTGGTCGAAACATTCTTTCTCGGTTTGTGCATAAAAGTGGGCGTTACCGGTTATTTCAGCATGAACTTTTGCGCCACCTAATTCTTCCATAGAAATCTCTTCGCCCAGCACCGACTTGATTACGCTTGGGCCGGTGATAAACATTTTAGATATGTTTTCTACCACAAAAACAAAATCGGTAAGTGCTGGTGAATAAACAGCTCCACCTGCGCAAGGGCCCAAGATAACAGATATTTGAGGTATTACTCCTGATGCCAGCGTGTTACGAAAGAAGATTTCGCCATAACCGGCGAGAGAATTTACACCCTCCTGAATACGTGCGCCACCTGAATCGTTAATTCCGATGAGCGGCACTTTCATTTTTAGAGAGTGGTCCATTATTTTGGTGATTTTACGGGCATGCATAAGCCCAAGCGATCCGCCGGCAACGGTAAAGTCTTGTGCAAAAACACAAACTGGTTTGCCGTTTATTGTACCTGTTCCAATGATAACACCGTCGCCGTGTAACACCTTGTCTTCCATGCCAAAATCTTTAGCACTGTGTTCCACAAAAAGATCGTACTCATGAAAAGAATTTTTATCTAACAAAGCGAGTATGCGTTCACGGGCAGTGAGTTTACCCATTTTCACCTGCTTTTCTATGGCTTTATCGCCTCCCCCTTTTTGAACTTCTCTTTTTCTTTTCCGAAGGTCGAGGACGTTACTTCTAAGTGACATAAAATTTTATTTTAATTTAATTTTCTTACCTGTTTTGCTGGGGATTTGAATGATTTTATGATGTAATTACAGTGCCAAAAATATAATTTATTTTCGTACTGTTTTTCAATTCCTAAACTTGAAATACGATTTTTTAAAATAGAAAGTTACATTTATTCGAATATTGGATGTTTGTGTTTAAAAAATTTTCAACTCAGGACATAATAATTTGAAAAAATGATTATACCGATTTTTTTAATCTGATTTTCACGAAATAAGAAATACAAGTTTATCTTGCCGCCCACCTATAAACAAAAAATGCAATGCCACTGAATATGAAATTGGGAATCCAAACGGCTAACAATGGCGGCACATTGCCACTAATGGCAAAAACTGTAGATACTTGCATAAACATAATATAAGTAAAGGCGAGCAGCAGTCCGAGTCCGAGGTGCAGTCCAAGCCCACCCTTAATTTTCCGCGATGCCAGACCGGCACCAATAATTGTTAAAATAAATGCTGAAAATGGGCCAGCCACCCTTTTGTGACGTTCAATCTGCCATTCTATTGTGTTTACACCTCGCGATTTCATTGATTTAATCTCCGATTTCAACGCTGGTGTGGTAAATGTTTCCATTGCGTTTTTAATAGTTTTTAGCTCATGGGGAGTCATATTCAACATGGTATCAATGCGATACCCTTTTTCCAGTACTTCGTGGTCTTTGTAAATAGTTCTGCGTAAGTAGTTGTTGATTACCCATCTGTCTTCTTCTTCGTTCCACCTTATATTGTCTGCTGAGAGTTTTTCTTTGAGCTCGGCACCTTCAAAACGTTCGATGGTAAAACCTGAACCAACGTTTGTAGGGCTAAAGCTACGTATGTACACATATACTCCCGGTTCTATTTGTTGATGAATATCTCTTTCAGAACTGACACGTACATTATCTATATTTTTTGCTCTGAATTCATTCATGGTTTTATTGGCCGGTGGAATAATATAATTGCCCAGAGTATAAGAAAGCATTGCTAAAACAAACGCCGAAACCAGATATGGGCGCATAAGCCGGTTATAAGAAACGCCACTGCTCAATATCGCTATAATTTCTGTTTTGTAGGCCATCTTCGATGTAAAGTAAATAACAGCAATAAACGTGAACAAGGGGCTGAATAAATTGGCGAAGTAGGGTATAAAATTCAGGTAGTATTCAAAAATAACCTCTTTGGCCGATAAGTCTTTTGATAGAAACTCATCAAGGTTTTCCGAAAAATCGAAAACAACCGCAATGCTGAGTATCAGGGCAATAACAAAGAAGAATGTCCCCAGAAATTTCCAGGTGATATAAAAATCGATGGTTTTATAATATTTCTTTAACACGTTTACAGTCGTTGATTGAGTTTTTGTACCATTTCCTTTTTCCAAGCAGCGAATGTACCACCGATAATTTGTTTACGTGCTTCTTTCACCAACCATAAATAAAAAGCAAGGTTATGTTGGCTTGCAATTTGCGCCCCTAGCATTTCCTTTGAAATAATAAGGTGGCGAAGATAAGCTTTCGAATATTGATCGGCAAATGAAGTTCCTCCGGCATCTATAGGCGAATGGTCGTTTTCCCATTTTTTATTTCGAATATTGATTGTTCCTTCGCTGGTAAACAACATTCCGTTTCGTCCGTTGCGAGTGGGCATTACACAGTCGAACATATCTACGCCACGGTCGATGGATTCAAGAATGTTAACGGGAGTTCCCACACCCATCAGGTAGCGGGGTTTCTCAGCTGGCAACCTCTCGGTAACTACTTCTGTCATTTCGTACATAACGGCTTCAGGCTCACCAACAGAAAGGCCACCTATGGCGTAGCCATCGGCATCATACCCCACCGCATTTTCCGTAGCCGATTTTCGTAAATCTGCATAAGTTCCTCCCTGTATAATTGGGAAAAGTGATTGATCGTAACCATATATGGGCATGGTGGTATTAAACCGCTGAAAACAGCGATGTAGCCACCTTTTGGTGAGCTCTAACGATTCTTTAGCATAAGCATAATCGGCATCGCCGGGGGGACATTCATCAAAAGCCATAACAATGTCGGCACCTATGCTACGCTGTATGTCTATTACATTCTCGGGAGTGAAAAGGTGGTATGATCCATCTATATGTGACTGGAAACGCGCCCCTTCCTCGCTAAGTTTACGTATATCGCCCAGCGAAAATACCTGATAACCACCACTGTCTGTGAGAATTGGCTTGTTCCACATATTAAATTTGTGTAAACCACCTGCTTCCTCAATTACCTTTATGCCTGGCCGTAAATAGAGGTGGTAAGTATTTCCCAGTATAATCTGCGCCTCTATATCTTCCTTTAAGTCACGAGTATGGATTCCTTTTACCGAGCCGCCAGTTCCAACAGGCATAAAAATCGGGGTTTCTATCTGCCCGTGGGCAGTAGAGATTATCCCCGCCCTTGCCCGCGATTGTTCTGATACTGTCTTTAATTCAAAATCCATACTATTTTTTTGAGGGTTCAAATATAGGGATTATAGCTGAAATGTATATGTAACAACGAACTACAGGATGTTAATAAAATGTAATGGTATAAAAAGAAAAATGGTTTCTAAATCCCGCCCTTTTTGCCATTTTTGAGCCGCTGATCCGTTGATTAGCTATTTACATGACCAAATGATTCAATTTATTCGCCAATTTCACTCCGAAATAACACATTCTGAACTGTTGTTGTTACTGGTATTTCTGATTTTATTTGTTATCCGCTTTCTGTATCTCTTTTTATTTACCGGGCGTGTTCTTTTTAGTAAAAAAAAGAAATTAAATGATAAAAATGTTTCTCCGGTCACCATAATAATGACTGTTCGAAATGAGGAAGACGCACTGAAAAAACAACTGCCTTCACTTTTAACAATAGAGAATGTTGACTACGAGATGATTGTTGTTGACGATTTTTCTCAAGATAATACTTATCTGGTATTGGGTGCTTTAAAAGAACAGTTTTGGCGGCTTAAAATATCGGCGTTGAATGAAGAGACAAGGTTTTCCGCTAAACTATCGCAGAATATTGCGTTGAAAGCTGCTACAAACGATTGGGTTATTACTGTTTCTGTTGAAATACTAACACCTTTACCAGACTGGCTGCCGGTTTTTGTAAGCCAATTCTACGAAAACATATCAGTGGTTACCGGCTACGAAAATTTAGAAGATACCGGTGGTTTTTACAACCGTTTATACCGTACGGCCTGCTTTCTGAGGTATCTGAAGACTTGCGGTTACATTTTAAACGGGCTTGCTGTAGTTTATTCCGATGAGAATGTTGCTTTTAGAAAAAGTAATTATTTCCGGCTGGGCGGTTACGGAGCAAAAATAAAAGAACCTTATGCCAATCTTGAGCTGATGATCAACCGTTTTATTTGTAAAAAACAAACTGCAATACTATTTTCGGAAGAGAGTTCTCTTCGTAAGGAACGGCCTGTTGGCTTACACGATTTTCTCGATCAGCTCAAAAAAAACTACCGAATAGAGCAACATCTTACGGCAAAGAAGCGACTTTTTATCGCTTTCGACGATACAACAAAAATTCTGTTTTTAGTTTTTTCTTTGTTAACAATAATTATTCTTCCAAAATTGTGGCCGGTGTTCACTTTGCTTTTGGGTGGTAAATTTATTGCTCACGCTGTTATTCTGAAATCAACACAGAATCGTTTGAATGAACGTAAAATATTTCTATCTTCGTTAATGTATGATGTTTTAATACCATTTCTCACTCTTTTTCATCGTTGGTATTTTAACTATCGCAGCCGAAAACAAAAATGGAGAGGCATTGCGTAAAGTTATCGGAAAAAGCGCTCCAGGATTACGAACTGGTTCAAAGCGCCCTTAAGGGTGACGAGAAGGCTTTTACCCGTCTACTTGGTCGTTATAAGGATACCATATATTTTATGCTCCTAAGAATGGTGAATAACCGAAGCGATGCGGAAGACCTTACCCTGGAAGCATTTGGCAAAGCTTTTAAAAATCTGCATCAATATTCTCCTACCTATGCTTTTAGTACCTGGCTTTTTAAAATTGCTTCAAACAACTGTATTGACTTTTTGCGTAAAAAGAAAGGGGTTTTTCTTTCCCTCGAAAACAATAACAACGAATCGTCTGAGATGGGGAAAATTACTGCTAATGAGCTAAATCCGGAAGAAAAACTTATAAGGAAGCAAACGGCAATTTTACTGCGCAGGGTGGTAAGGCAGCTTAAACCAAATTATCAGATTTTGGTAGAGTACAGGTATTTTCGTGAATTGTCTTACGAGGAGATAGCAAAAGCATTAGATTTGCCGCTTGGAACAGTAAAGGCCCAGTTGTTCAGGGTTAGGAAACTACTATTTAAATTAATTGAAACTACTGAAATAAGCAATAAGATTTGACATGGAAATTATTCACAGGTATTTTCCACAACTCACCCCACGGCAAACCTCACTTTTTGCCCGGTTAGAGCCGCTTTATGTTGAATGGAATGCAAAAATAAATGTAATTTCGCGAAAGGATTTTAAAGCTTTTTACGAACACCATGTGCTTCATTCACTGGCTATTGCCCGCTTTATTCAATTTACTCCTGAAACAAAAATTCTTGATGTTGGCACCGGCGGCGGATTTCCGGGAATACCTCTTGCCATTTTTTACCCGGGCGTTCGTTTTCACCTCATCGATTCTATCGGTAAAAAAATAAAGGTAGTTGACGAAGTTGTCCGTTCGTTGCAGTTGACAAATGTTACTGCCGAACAGGTACGCGCCGAAAATGTGAAAGAAAAATTTGACTTTGTGGTTAGCCGTGCCGTAACAAGGCTTCCCGCATTTGTGCCTTTAGTGCATAAAAATATCGATAAAAAACAGCGAAATGCTATAGCAAATGGTATTATCTACCTGAAAGGTGGCGACCTGACTGCTGAAATTCAACCCTTTAAGAAAAAGGTGTTTGTACAGGAAATAAACAAATATTTTAAAGAAGAGTATTTTGCAACCAAGAAAATTGTGCACCTCCCTATTTAGATTATACCACTTCCGATAATTATCAACATTATTTTATAGAACAAAAAAGCGGGACGTTGTCCTTTGGTGAAAGAGATTTTTAATACTTTTTGTAAACTGATTAGTGATAAGAAAATGTGAATATATTTTACAAGTAGCCTATCCTCTGAAAAAGTATGTAATGTTCATCAGCGAAAAACGGGAGTATTGCACTACATTGCTTTTACAAAGAACGAAGAGATACAAACATATTTAATAAATAGTTTTCAAGGTCTTCACGCAATCAGGCTTGAAAATACTAAAAAGAACGCTGAACAACCAGCCCCCAAATCGTAGGTCTACAAATATTCGTCTCCAAAAGAAACGCCCATTTTACGGGCTTTTATTATCAAGCCCAGGTCAGGTTCTACCAGGCGAAGTTTTCCACCAACATCTTCTAAGGGTACATTAATCAACTTATTGTTTTTTAATGCTACCATTGTCCCGAATTTCCCTTCTGCTATGCTTTTTGCAGCATGGGCGCCATAACGTGTGGCTAAAATTCTGTCCATGGGTGTGGGGCTGCCGCCACGCTGAATATAACCAAGCACGGTTTCGCGGGTTTCTATATCGGTATAAGACTGAATGGCTTTACCTATATACGATGCAGCACTTGTACCTTTGGGATGTTTTATGCCTTCTGCCACTACGACAATAGAATACGGCTTGTTGCCTTCATATCGTTCTTCAATCTTTTTACATATCGACCGGATATTATGCTTAAGTTCGGGCAAAAGAATAATATCGCCACCGCCGGCCAGACCTGAATAAAGTGTCAGCCAACCGGCATTGTGTCCCATAATTTCAATAATCATAACCCTTTGATGTGAGTTGGCAGTGGTGTGGAGCCTGTCGATGGCATCGGTAGCAATTTGTACTGCCGAATCGAAACCAAAAGTTACTTCTGTGCCCCACACATCGTTATCAATTGTTTTTGGTATTCCAATTACGTTCAATCCCTCTTTCGAAATTAAATTAGCGGTTTTCATAGTTCCGTTGCCACCTATGCAAACCACACAGTCGAGCCCCAGTTTGTCATATGTTTCGATAATTTTTTCCGGCTTGTGGTTTTCCCCTCCATCTTTGGCAACCAGTTTATAGGGTTTCTCGCGCGAAGTACCCAAAATGGTACCACCAATGGTTAAAATGCCCGATAGTTGCGATTCTTTCAGTTCAATATAATCGCAGTTAATAAGGCCCGAATAGCCGGCATTAAAACCCAAAACTTCCATGCCATATTCTACAATAGCAGTTTTTCCTACTCCACGAATAGCCGCATTGAGCCCCGGACAGTCGCCTCCCGCAGTTAAAATACCTATCTTTTGTGGTTTAGACATAGCTTTTTATTTTTCAGTTAATTTCTACAATCGAAAATAAAAACAAACATGTAAAATATTAAATTTGTGAGTAACAAAATGCGGTTAATTCGTTTAAAATTAAATTTTGAGTGAATATTTCCCGAAGTTTTTCAATATTTTGTAATTTCGTTGTTTGCTGATTGACATAAAAATTTTTAACCAATTAAAAACAATAATGTAATGAACAAGTTATTTTCATTTTTACTGGCGGGAACGCTGGTTTTTTGCCTCTCATGCCAAAGTGGAAAGAAAAAATCGAAAGAAAAAGGAGAAGAGAAGAGTGCAGTAGTAGAAGAAACTGTCGGCCAGAATAAACTGACAAAAAAAGAAATAAAAGAAGGATGGCAATTGCTTTTCAATGGTGTTGACCACAAAGGATGGCGTGGTGTTAATCGTGCTGATTTTCCCACTGGATGGGAAATTGTTGATGGCACATTACATTGCAAAGGGTCTGGTGAAGGAGAAGCCGGCGCTACTGATGGTGGCGATATCCTATATGATAAGGAGTTTTCAAATTTCAGGCTGAAGTTAGACTGGAAGATTTCGGAAGGTGGAAACTCAGGTATATTTTACCTGGGTAAAGAGGTGGAAGGCTGGCCTATTTACAAAACTGCACCCGAAATGCAAATACTTGATAATGAGCGCCACCCGGATGCACGTGCTGGAAAAGACGGAAACCGAATGGCCGGATCATTGTATGACCTTATTTCTGCTAATCCGCAAAATACCAAACCTGCTGGTGAATGGAATACCGTGGAAATAGAAGTTTATCAGGGTAGCGTATGGCACCGCCAGAATGGCGAAACAGTGCTTGAATATCACCTTTGGACCGACGACTGGAATGCGTTGGTTGCTGAGTCAAAATTTCCGGGGTTGAATCCCGACTGGGCAAATGTCCCTAAATCGGGTTACATTGCACTACAAGATCACGGCAACGATGTTTGGTTCCGTAATATTAAAATTTTGGAACAATAGTTTTACCATAGTGCATTTTGTGAGCCCGGGATCGCTAATTTCCCGGGCTTTTTTTTACAATAAACCCAGTTTTCTTAACAATTTTTAAAGGATTATTTGGCTAAATACTATTTAAAGAAGAGATTGGTACCTATTTCTCCTATAATGGCTTTGATTGTTATTATGTTGATTATCATGCTTTTTCGCTGACTTTTTATGTCTTAAATATGCCATTGTTGTTGGCCATTTTCCTACAGGTTTATCTCACTTTTTCAGAAATAATAATGGGAAAAATCAAAAACAACTATGCTTCCCAAAATTACACTCTGTTTGTTTGATAACTTTATTGATTATCCCTTTGTCTATCAATGCTTTTAGACCATTTTTTTGATGGTTTTGGCTCTGTAAGCCGGATTGGAGTAAATAGTATAAACCAGCGATATAAGTAGAAATAAGCCATAAAGTACGGTTCTTTTTAACAACAATAAAATTGTTACTTTTGATAACACAATAGTTTTTTTGCATGAAAAGAATATATCGGATACTGCTTTCAATCTTAAGCGGAGTGTTGTTAAGCCTGGCATGGCTGGGCTTTCCGGGTTGGGTGTTGTTTTTAGGTTTTTTGCCTTTGCTTTACCTGAATAGGTATTTTTCAGAAAACCAGCAAACTTACAGGGGTGTAATGTTTTGGGGTCATGCCTGGCTTGCTTTTTTTGTGTGGAATGTGTTAACTACATGGTGGATTTTGAACGCTACACCGCTTGGCGCAGCGCTGGCCATTATAACCAATTCATTTTTAATGTCGCTGGTGTGGTGGCTTGCACATATTGCCCGCCGGTATATGCGCCCCAACCTGGCCAATATTGCGTTGGTGGTTTTCTGGATATCTTTTGAGTATTTTCATTATCACTGGGATATTGAGTGGCCCTGGCTTAACCTTGGCAACGGATTTGCAAACCAAATAAAAATGGTTCAATGGTTTGAGTTTACCGGTACCCTCGGTGGCACACTTTGGGTGCTGATTATGAATTTGTTATTGTTTCAATTACTGACAAACTATTTGAATAAAACCCGGCTTCGAAGCGAGTTGGTAACCCTATCAGGTATTGTATTTTTAATTGCTGTACCCATAATTATTTCAGTCGTCATCTATAATTCCTATTCAGAAACAGAAAATCCTAAGAATGTGGTAATCGTTCAACCCAATATCAACCCTTATTCCGAGCAGTACGACCTGAAAGCAGAGACTGAAAAAATGAATGTTTTTTTGCGGTTAGCTGCCCTGAAAACTGACGATGAAACGGATTTTGTTGTAGGCCCGGAGACTATTTTTGAAAATACAAGCTATTGGAATGAAGCCAATTTTGATAAAAGTAGGTTTGTTGATCAGCTTCAGTCGTTTAATCGGCGTTACCATAAAACCGAAATGGTGTTTGGCGTTTCATCATACGTAGAATATCCTGATGAAGAACATGCTACAATCACTGCCCGCAGGGGTAAGGATATGATTTATGATGTATTCAATGCTGCTGTGTTTTTGGGTAGAGAGGAAAAATCTCAGGTTTACCATAAATCTAAACTGGTTGTTGGAGTGGAAAAAATGCCTTTTAAGAAATACCTTGGCTTTATGGGAGATTTGGTTATCGATCTTGGCGGTACCACCAACAGTTACGGGCGCCAGAAAGAACCTACCAATTTTACGGCAGCAGACGGCACTCTGATAGCTCCGGTAATATGCTACGAATCAGTTTTTGGCGGCTACGTTACCGGGTATGTTCAAAAAGGGGCACAGCTTATTTTTATTATAACCAACGATGGATGGTGGAAAAACACCCCGGGTTACCGGCAACACCTCTCGTTTGCACGCCTGCGGGCTATCGAAACACGCCGCAGCATTGCAAGAGCGGCAAATACCGGCATTTCGTGTTTTATTAACCAGAGGGGCGATGTTTTGCAGGCTACTGAATGGTGGACAGAAGCAACTGTTCAGGGTACGGTCAATTTAAATAATAAGATAACCTTTTATGTAAAATATGGCGATTTTATAGGCAGAATTTCGTTGTTTGTGGCTGGATTATTGTTTTTGTATCTCATCTCCCGCTTTTTTATGAAAGATGATTACCTGTATAAAAAGTAGAATAAATCGCTAAATAGCAATTTCTTGTAAAAGAAACTAGTTCAAAAAAAGCAAAAAAAAACCGCACCAATTCCGTTTGTGTAAAACCCCTGATGAACAGGATTTGAGTGCCCGGCCGATCAGACTTCCACCGGTCTTTCGACTCACCCCGCCGAAGCGAGACTACAAGGCCTGTCTTAGCGACCATAAAGAGCTTTCTCGGTTTAAATTTTACTGTTGAGTTTACCAAATGTAGAATCAATGCGGAATTATATCTTTCCTTCCAATGAACGCTTAATAATTTCATTACTAAAGTAGCTTTCTTTACCAGTAAAACCAAATAATTTCGTCAGTTTTATTGTCAAAGTACAGCTAATGACTGGTTTGAGGCCACTTAACCACCTGATTTTAAACTTAAAATAAATTCATAATAAAAAATCGCTTATTGAGAGTATCTATGGGTTATATAAGATTTCAATAGCTTTTTTATATCAAACATTTGGAATAATTCTAAATCGCATGTACATTTGTTATTAAATAATATTAAGATCTTTTAATCTTTTAAATTTATATAGAATGGCTTTTGAATTAGGAAAATTACCATACAGCTTTTCAGCACTCGAACCTCATATTGATGCCCGCACTATGGAAATACACCATGGTAAACACCATGCAGGATACACCAATAACTTAAATAATGCTATTAAGGGAACAGATCTCGAAGGAAAATCCATAGAGGAAATACTAAAGGGTGTTTCGGGTAAGTCGGCTGCTGTTAGGAATAATGGAGGAGGATATTATAATCATAATTTGTATTGGGATGTTATTGCCCCGGGAGGAGCAAAAGCACCTTCGGGTGTATTGGCCGATGCAATAAACGATTCATTTGGATCGCTTAAAAATTTTCAGGAGGCATTCGTTAAAGCAGCGGTTACGCGCTTTGGTTCAGGTTGGGCGTGGTTGGTACTTCAGGAGAATAAATTGGCGGTTTCGTCAACACCCAACCAGGATAATCCGTTGATGGATGTTGCAGAAGTTCAGGGTACACCTGTTTTAGGCATTGATGTCTGGGAACATGCATACTATCTGAACTACCAAAACAGACGCCCGGATTATGTGAATGCATTTTGGAATCTTATCAACTGGGATGAAGTCGCCAGACGGTTTAAAGGTTAGTTGATTTTTGGTTTTTCCCCGGGGCAGAGGCTCCGGGGTTTTATTTTTATAAACCAAATTATTATGTTAAGCAAAATGGTTTTGCTCTACTAAAACTACTGTTCAGAAATTGTGCAATCCGGTAATACCGGAAAGCCTATGAAAGCCGGTGAAATTGCAACTGTTTAGTGCTGGATGAAAGGAAGGAGTTGCCAAAAGTTTGTTGCTGGCAACCGAAATACAAAAAACAGGGAACCATTTTTTGATTCCCTGTTTTTTGTGCAAAAATCTATAAATACCAATTGATGAGTTGTTCCAACAGCTCCTGTTTTCCACTCATCTGCTTGGGTTCTCCTGTAGCTTTAGCAATTTCTCTTAAATCTTCGAATGTAAGCTTGCCAGCTTCAAAATCAGCACCTTTCCCTTCATTAAACGATGCATACCGTTCTTTTCGCATCTTCATATAAGGCGAATCGTTCAGTATCTTATCGGCTATGATCAAGCTACGGGCAAAAGTATCCATACCCGAAATATGGGCAATAAAAATGTCCTCCAGATCTGTTGAATTTCTGCGTGTTTTTGCATCGAAGTTAATACCACCGTTAGTGAAACCGCCAGCCTGAATAATTTCGAGCATAGCTTCTGTAATTTCATAAACATTAGTTGGGAATTCGTCGGTATCCCAACCATTCTGGTAATCTCCTTTATTGGCATCTATTGAGCCCAGCAATCCTGAATCGGCAGCCATTCTCAGATCGTGGGCAAAAGTGTGTCCGGCTAAAGTGGCATGATTCACTTCAATATTCAGTTTAAAATCTTTTTCCAAACCGTTGGCTTTCAGAAACCCAATTACAGTTTGCGCATCGTAGTCGTATTGGTGTTTTGTTGGCTCCATGGGCTTTGGCTCAATAAGAAAAGTACCCTTGAAACCCTGTTTGCGGCCATAATCGCGTGCCATTTGTAGAAACTGGCCCATATGTTCAAGTTCGCGCTTTGTATCGGTGTTGTGCAGTGTCATGTATCCTTCGCGGCCACCCCAGAAAACATAATTGCTTCCTCCAAGTTCGATAGTAGCATCTATTGCGTTTTTAATTTGAACTGCTGCATTTGTCAATACATTGAAATCGGGGTTAGTAGCTGCGCCGTTCATATACCTTGGCGAAGAAAATACATTAGCAGTGCCCCAGAGCAATTTTACACCCGAAGCAGCTTGTTTTTCTTTGGCATAATCTACCATTTTTGCCATCCGTTTTTCAATTTCGAAAACAGACCCATCGCCAACAACGTCAGTATCGTGAAAACAATAAAACGGAATATTCATTTTAGTGATGAATTCGAAAGCGGCGTCCATCCTCTCTTTGTTGGCATCCATTATATCTGATGCTCCATCCCAAGGAAATATTTGTGTTCCCGGGCCAAATGGATCGCCGCCGGTTCCACAGAAAGTATGCCAATAAGCCACAGCAAAACGCAAGTGTTCTTTTAATGTTTTTCCGGCAACAACTTTATTCTCGTCATACCATTTAAATGCCAACGGATTTTTTGAATTCCGGCCCTCATACTTAATCTGGCCAATGTTTTTAAAATACTCTTTGTGTCCTTTTATAATATCCATATATAATATTAATTAGTTGAATTATTTTACTGAAACGGCGTTATTCAGGTGTAAAAGCCATCTTTGATAGGCCGATTCGTATTGTTCTTTTTTTGAAGTATCTGGTTCTACGGTATCAAGCTTAACAAGATTCTGAAACGCTTCATCGAAACTCTTATAATAGCCTGTTCCTAAACCTGCTCCACGTGCTGCACCAATTGAGCCATCTGTGTTATATAATTCAATGGTAGCCCCGGTAATTCCGGCAAGTGTTTCCCTGAATAATGGGCTTAGAAACATATTGGATTTTCCTGCCCTGATCATTTTCGTGTCGATGCCAAGGTTTTGCATTACATCCATACCATATTTAAACGAAAATACGATTCCTTCCTGTGCTGCCCGTAACAGATGCCCTTTATGGTGTACATTGAAATTAATTCCGTTAAAGGAAGCGGATGTGTCATTGTTATTTAAAACTCTTTCGGCACCATTTCCAAAAGGAAGAACTGTAAGGCCTTCGGCACCAATTGGAACGGTTGAAGCAATTTGATTCAATTCTTCGTAACTATTGTTTCCTCCGACCATTCTTTTTAGCCAGGCGTTTAATATTCCGGTACCATTAATGCAAAGAAGCACTCCCAGGCGCGGTTTGTCAGGCGAATGGTTAACATGAGCAAAAGTGTTTACCCTTGATTGCCGGTCGTATTTGATGACATTGCTAACTCCGTAAACAACACCAGAAGTACCAGCAGTTGCTGCTATTTCTCCAGGTTCCAATACGTTTAGAGAGAGTGCGTTATTAGGCTGGTCTCCAGCACGATAGCTTACTGTTGTGCCTGGCGCAAGCCCCAGTTCCGATGCCACTTTTTTAGAAAGCTGTCCCTGTATTCCAAAGGTAGGGACAATGTCGGGGACAATATCGTTATTAAACCCATAATTTTGGAAGAGTACATCAGCTAACTCGTTTGTTACAAAGTTCCACATTATTCCTTCGGAAAGTCCACTAGAGGTTGTCTGAATATTGTCTGTAAGCTTCATGGCAATATAGTCGCCAGGCAACATCATTTTATAAATGCGGTCAAAAAGTTCCGGTTCGTTTTCTTTTACCCATTTTAATTTTGAAGCGGTAAAGTTGCCAGGAGAATTTAAAAGGTTGGTAAGGCATCGTTCTGCTCCGATTTCTGAAAATGCTTTGTCTCCAATTTTAGCAGCACGGCCATCACACCAAATAATGGAAGGACGAAGAACTTTCCTGTTCTTATCAACCAGTACAAGTCCATGCATTTGATAAGAGATGCCTATGGATTTAATTTCCCTCGCATCAACGCTTGAGGATTTTAAGACATCGGCCAGAGCCAGTTTCAGGTTTTTCCACCACAACTCCGGATCTTGTTCTGCCCACCCGGCTTTGTGCGCCGTTATGGCCATTTCTTGCTTCGGATAGAATGCACTTGCAGTGCATTTACCTGTCTCTCCATGTAACAGTGAAACCTTAACAGATGAACTTCCAACATCGAAACCTAATATGTACATGTTTACTTATGATTTATTATATTTTGCCTGACAAGGCTACGCAAAACTAATAATATTATTTATTTTTTGGTTATGCCAACAGGTGCGTCATTTAAAAAGGCTAAATCCGGGAAAATTTATTTTCTACAGGTAATAAATTTGTATAGACGAAATGGGTGTCAGAAGAATATATTTTTGATTTAACCTTCACATTCAGCCACAAAATACAGAACATCATCTATTTTGAAATGGGTAAACAATAGAAAAGCATTTGAGGCGTTTTATTAAAAGCAAGGATAAAGTGAAGTTATATTCTTCTAAGTGGTTAAGTTTGGTCAGTATTTCTTTTCATTATAACTTTTACTTTATCCTTTTTTTACCCTATAAAAGTATAAAATCCGGGTAAAAACGTATTCCAAAAACCAAAAAATTCCGAATTTCGGGTAAACAGGCTATCTGAATCAACGGAAAGGAACTTAGGAACACGGGTACCCTGTGGCGTACATTGTTTTTACACGGACAGCAAGCAGCATATACTTATTTTTGTAACCATAGAATTGCGGTTTGGCATTGCCCGACCACCTGTAAAAATTATAGGTGATAGCCCTGATTTTAGCCCTTGATAAATAGCGTCTTAATTATGTTCGTAACTAGTTGGGGATTTTCTTTCAACCTGCGTGTACTGTAATCAAACCAATGCTTCCCAAAAGGGACATAAACTCGCATGGTGTGCCCTCTGTCAATAATCGACTTTCGCAAGTCGGGCGTTACACCGTACAGCATCTGGAACTCATACATCTCTTTTGGAATATTGTGTTCTTCTAATAGGGATAATGCGTTGTCAACCAGGTATTTGTCATGAGTTGCAATGGCTGTATACATTCTGTTTTCCAGCATATATTCCAAATTCTCCAGGTATTTATCGCGCACTTCCTGGTAACCTTTATAGGCTATCTTTTCCGGTTCAATATAAATACCTTTACACAACCTGATATTTATCGGGTTCTCTTGGGTATTAAGGGTGTTCAGATTTTTTAGGTCGTTTAAAGTGCGGCGCATGTACGATTGTAATACAAGGCCAACATTCTTTGGAAATTCAGCCCTCAACCTTTTAAACAGTTCAATTTCACTGTCGGTGCATTGTGAATCTTCCATATCAATGCGCACAAATGAATCGTTTTTCGATGCTAGTGCCACAATTTCGCGGATATATTTATAGCATGTATCGGGGTCGAAAAGTAAGCCAAACATCGTGGGCTTCAACGAAAAAAATCCTTTTATTTTTTCTTTTGTAAACCTGTTGATAATTTCAAAATATTGTTTTTTATTTTCCTCTGCTTCCCGGATAGTTTGAATAAACTCTCCAAGTAAATCTATGGTTACCAGTATGTTCTCTTCGTTAAGTCGTTTAGAAATCAGTAATCCTTCCTCAATGGTTTCACCAGCTATATATCTTTTTGAAAAGGCCCAAACCAGTTTTTTAGGCATATGTGGCAATACGTTGGCAATTATTTTATTAAACATGGTATGTTGTAAGGTTTTTATACTTTGATAAAAGTAATGTGTAGCACCCTTTAGTTTTTATGATGTTTATCAGTGGGTGACCATGATTTAACACATGTTTTAACAGGTTGGTCAATACAGTTAAAAGTTCAAAAAAGTAACTCACAGTGTTATTGAGTTTAAACTAAAAAATTATCTTTGTCGAAACTTATTAAGAACAAAATTTAAATTATAATGAAGGGAACATCGTTAATCGTAAGTACGATATTGGCTATAGCGGTAATTGTATTGTATGTTTTACATTTTACAGGTAAGAATTCTGATAAAGTGGCAGAGACAGGCGAGATTCAGACAGAAATGCCGGGATCTTTAAAAATTGCTTATGTTAAGGCTGATTCTGTTATTCTTAATTATGCACTTGCGGAAGACCTTCATGATGAATTTACGAAGAAGCAGGAGGCTTTTACCAACGAGTATGGCTCAAAGCGAAAATCATTTGAGCGTGATGCCGCGGCTTTTCAGGAAAAATTGCAAAGAGGTGGATTTTTAACAGAACAACGTGCCATTCAGGAGCGCGACCGGTTGCTTGGAATTGAGCAGGAAATAGCCAAAATGGACCAGGAGCTTTCTACTAAACTTGCTGATATGCAGGCTGCCAATAACCAACAGATACTTGATAGCCTTATGAGCTGTATCAATAAAATGAACGAAACAAATAAGTATGACTATATACTTAATGCAGCGAACATTCTTTCTGGCCGCGAGGGCGACAATATTACTGCAGAAGTATTAAAAGTAATGAATGAGCGTTACAAGGGAAAATCGACCGAGCAAAAATAATTAACGAAGAGTCCGGGTTATCCCGGATTTTTTTTTGCGATAAATGGTAGCTTTGTACATCATGTTTGCCAGCAACTACCTGAAAAAAAATAACCGCCAGGCGTTATTGTCATCAGCGCCACCGGAATCGCCGGGTATAATAGTGGTAATACCTGCTTACCGCGAACTTGAAATTATTAATACTTTAAATTCATTGAATGCATGCTATCTTCCGGAAAGTCGTACCGAAGTAATTGTGGTTATTAATCATCCCGAAAATGAGAAGGAGGAAATAAAGGATATTAACCATACTACAAAACGGCAGTTGGACAAATGGATAAATGCCCGCCCACCCGGAGGAATTTCTTTTTACGTTATTGGCCCTGTGGATTTGCCACAGAAATGGGCTGGAGCCGGGTTGGCACGTAAAACCGGTATGGACGAAGCTGTTATGCGTTTTAATACTTTTAGTAACGAAAAAGGTATTGTTGTTTCGCTGGATGCTGACACGTTGGTGGAGAAAAACTATTTGCAGTCGATTGAACAGCATTTTAGGGAAAATTCTGAAAATGTAGGTGTTACCATTGCTTTTGAGCATCGTACTGATGGTCTTTCGGAAAAACATCGTCAAGGTATTTTGTTGTATGAAAAATACCTTCGGTATTACAAAAATGCAGTGGCTTTTACCGGTTATCCTTATGCAATGTTTACTATAGGATCTGCGTTTGCAGTTACAGCAGAAGCGTATGTAAAAAGGGGAGGAATGAACCGCAGAAAAGCCGGCGAAGATTTTTATTTCCTTCAAAATCTCGCCCATATTGGGCAAGTGGGAGAAATTAACAGCACAAAAGTATGGCCATCGGCACGATTATCTGACCGGGTTCCTTTTGGTACCGGGCCTGCTTTAATAAAATGGTTAAACGGCACCGAAAACCTAAATAAAACTTTTCATTTTGACTCTTTTGTCGCTCTCAAATCGTTGTTTAAGCTAAAAGAATTATTTTTTCAATCGGATGAAAAAAATTATACAGCACTGCTTGAAAAGTTACCCAAACCGGTAAAACATTTTTTGGTTGCCGATAATTTTCTTGAACAACTTGCCGACCTTAACTGCAATTGTGCCACACCATCGACCTTCCAATCTCGTTTTTTTCAAAAATTCAATGCTTTTAAAATATTGAAATACCTCAACTTTGTGCATCAAAAGTATTTCCAAAAGGGAGATTTAGCAGACCAGGTTTTACTTTTGGAAAAAGAAAGTAGCCGGAAAAGCTAAATGCTCTGGTGGCGGTTTAGTAAAGGTGAAAACAGCTGGTATTCTACGGCCAATTTTTATATATCTTGTTTCACCTATTTTCAAAGTTGCTACAAATAACTACCTGCTTTTAGGAATTCTTCACATTGCCTCATAATTGGTTTCTTTTATCAGAATTGTTAAATCATCAATATTTTCTTTCGATTTAAATCCCACTAAACCTGATATGGTTTGTCCGGGTTGAATAAGTTCTGTGGTGATATTAAATTGATAGAGGCCTTTTTGCAGGGTATTTTTCCCGGCTAATGGATCCTTTTTGCTTTTTTTTACCCTGTTGTAATCATCCTGAAAAAAATGGTCTTCCGAATCGTCTTCGAGTAGAGAAAGAAGGGCAACATAGGTAGTTAATGCAACCAGAGTAATGGGAATTGCATAAACAATTTTTGGGAATTTTCTGGTTCTCAGTTTTTTAGAAGCCACCATGTTGTCTGCCAGTTCCAGTGGAATTCCGTGAGAGAAAAATCCAAGCTGGCTGCCATGCAGGGTTTTATTGGTATTGTTGGTAACCTGCACTTGCAAAACCTGCACGTTTTTGCGGTTTGCCCAACCGGTTCTGATTTTATTTTCCGGCAACCGAATTTGGTCTGCTGACCAGGCATAAGTGAGGTCGGTGCCCACTACAGAACTATTTGTAGGTACAAGGGATATTGTGTTTTTGTAAGGTGTACAGCCAACCATAAAAAGTATTAGCAAGAATACCCAAATTACATTTAGCTTCACTTTATTCAATTTTTATATTGTATTTTCCGGGCTGTTTGTTGTATTAAATGCCAAGCTTTTTCAATGTGTTGCTTTTCGGTATTTGTTTGACCGATACACATGCGCAAAAATACGTTGTCATTCAGTTTAGTATGGGTAAAATACATTTTCCCAGTTGCATTAACCTCGTTCATCAAATTCATATTAAATTCGTTTCCGTTTTTGTGCCGAAAGCAAACCAGGTTAAATGGTGGTTGGGCAAACAGTTCAAAATCGGCAGACATGTCAACCCAATGGGCAAATTCATGTGCCAGTGCTACATGTTTGCGAATGTGGAAACGCAACCCGTTTACACCATAATGACGGATAACAAACCACAGTTTAAGCGAACGGAATTTTCTGCCCAGTTGAATGTGCCAGTCGCGATAATCGAAAACACGTCCTGATGCTGTCGCCTGGTTGTGAAGGTATTCGGGTAAAATGGAAAAGGTATTGATTAATTCTTCACGGTTGGCTACCCAAAAAACATCGCAGTTTAAGTTAGTAAACAACCATTTGTGTGGATTAAAAGCGTAGCTGTCAGCCATTTCCGACCCTTTTTTATAGTGTCTGAATTCGGGGCAGACCATTGCTGATCCTGACATCGCTGCATCTACATGTAACCAACAGGCTTCACGCTGGCATATCTTTCCTATTTTTTGAATCGGGTCGATGGCATTAGATGATGTTGAACCCAATGTTGCACAAACGAAAAACGGTTTAAACCCATCTTCTCTGTCTTTTTTTATTTGCTTTTCAAGTAGGTCGGGGCGCATTGCCAACGCTTCGTCTACTTCAATAAGTCTCAGGTTTTCTTTGCCAATTCCGACTATTTTTATGGCTTTTTCCAGCGATGAGTGGGTTTGTGTTGAGATATAGGCTACCAGTTTTTCTTCAATGCCTTTTTGGTTCGACTTGTATTTTGTTGCACGCTCGCGTGCAGCAACCACAGCGGTTAACACTGCCGTTGATGCTGTATCTTGAATAACTCCACCACCCGTAGAGGTTGATTTAAATTTTTCAGGCATTTCCATCATGTCAGCAAGCCAGTCGAGTACACGAGTTTCTAGTTCGGTAGCCGCAGGACTGGTAGCCCAGATCATTCCCTGTACTCCCAAACCTGACGATATTAAATCGCCTAAAATAGAAGGGAATGAACTGTTTGAAGGGAAATAGGCAAAAAAGCCAGGCGACTGCCAATGGGTAATTCCTGGCAGTAGCTTTTCATCCAGGTCTCGGATCATTGTCTCTATGTCTTCTCCATCGGAAGGTGGACTTTCTGGTAGTAATTTCAGAATTTCTCCGGGTGCAACCTGTGACAAGACTGAATATTTCTCAATGTTTTCATAATAGTCTGCTATCCAGTCGATTATTTTCTTTCCCTCCCTGCGGAAAGCCTCGGGAGACATGTGGTAGTTCTCTTTTCCCAATGTTATTTTTTAATATTAAACCTACTCTGAAAATTTGATTAAATATATTCACTACTTTTCAGTAAATACATTACTAAGCAGTAAATTTTTATAAAGTACCCGGTATGTTTACTTTATAATTTACCACAACAAAAAAATTAGACATGGATAAAAATACAATTTTTAGCGGATAGCCGATTTTTAATTAGCTGTTAATGTTCGCTGACAAGTTTGTTCTAAAAAATGAATAACGTACATGGTGTGAATACGCAGATTGCGTAAGTGCTACTTGCTTCAATAGTAAGTTTCGGTTATGCATGGGCTTACAAAAAAAGCAGTAATAATTTACCGGTAGCTATTCTTGCACATATGCTTATGGATTGGTTACGAAAACTGGTCGTTGCCGGATAATTGAAATCAACTACAGTTTTTAAACGATGAATCTTTAAAAATAAATACCATAAATTCAGATTTAGTTTCGTACATTTTACTGTTTTTTTAGAATATAAACTTTTTTAAATAGAAAAAATGAAATTCAAGATTTTATTAGTAACAGCATTCATACTGATTATCACAAGTTGTGAAAAAAAGGCAAAAGTTGTTAAGGTGCTACAGGTACCGGGCAAAGATAAATACTGTAATATTGATAAAAACGGAATTACTGTTCTCCCTAGTGGTCGTTATGTTACCATGGCCGGAGATTTCATCGCAATTACCAACGATCCTTATGGATTGGCTATTTCGCCCGATTGGAAAAAGGCTGTAACCTTGCATAACGGTGTTATTACCATTATTAACATCGATGGTTTAAGTTCACAAAGAATTCCAAGCTATGATAATAAAATACCATCTCCCTTAGAGAAAGGTTCATTTTTGGGAGTCGCATTTGCCCCCGATTCAAAACATGTTTACCTGAGTGGCGGCGACAAGGGTGATGTGGTGATCTATGATATTGAAAATTATAAAAAGGTGGGCACCATTTCTTTGAATGGTAAAATAAACGGTGAGGATTATCAGGATAGTTTTACATCAGATTTGTTAATGAATGCTGACAAAAATGAACTACTTGTTCTTGATCGTGGCAATTTTCGATTAGTCCGCATCAATTTAGACACAAAAAAGATAACTGCTTCGGTTAAAGTGGGCCGTCAGCCGTTTGGTGTGGCGATCAGTCCCGATAAAAAACAGGCTTTTGTTGCTAATGTTGGTGTATACTCCTATCCTTTGGTCGAAGGGGCTACCCCCGAAACTTATGAGGCCTTGCGGATTTCACATCACCCATACGGAGAGAATACGCATGAATCACATGAAGGAACCATTGTTGAAGGAAAGGTGATTCCAGGTTTGGGCAGTCCTAATCATCCCGATGCTATGAGTGTTTTTACCATCGATTTGGGGAAAAACGAGGTAATTAATAAATTCAAAACTGGCTATTTAATTGGTGAAACGGTTGAAGATGCTGAAGTGGTGGGTGGAGCTAGTCCAAACTCAATTGCCGTTGGAAAACAATTTGCATACGTAACCAATGCCACTAACGATAATGTTGCAATTATAGATCACACAAACCAGAAAATGGTGGGGCGCATCCCAATCCATGTTGATGAACGAATCGATAAAATAAGGGGGTTTCTTCCTTTTGGGATTACCATGAGCAAAGATGAAAAGACCCTTTATGTGGCACTTCTCGGTTTCAACGCCGTTGCGGTTATCGATATCCCTACACAAACCACAAAGGGTTTAATTCCTTCGGGGTGGGGGCCTACAAGAGTTGAGTTGTCAGATGACGAAAAAGAACTGTACATCATTACTTGCAGGGGCTGGGGAGCCGGGCCTAATGGTGGTGATGGATTTGTTCCACCTGTTCAGGGGGCATCTGTTAGTTCCATTCAATTGGGAAGCTTTCAGAAAGTAAAAGTTCCCAATGCTGAAGAATTGGCAAAATATACGAAACAGTGTATCGACAATACGTTTATCGAAACTTCTGTTGAAGATGATGGAAAAAACCCGCTTCCGCCACTTCCCGGGTTACGCCAAAGCCCGATAAAACACATCGTTTATATTACCAAGGAAAACCGCACATACGACGAGGTTTTTGGTCAACTTAAAGGCGGGCGGGGAGACAGTACGCTTGCTCGTTATGGTGTAAACAACACCTACACGTTGCCGGATTCAATGAAAGCATTATTTCCCAACCTGCGGATTTCACCTAACCATATTAAAGCTGCCCGGCAATTTTCGTATTCCGATAATTATTATTGTGACAGCGATGCTTCTGTGCATGGCCATCACTGGCTGGTAGGTGTAATTCCCAATGAATGGGTGGAAGCAAATGCTGCTACCAGCAAAGAAGCCATGCCTTTTTCAAAAGCTGAAGGCAGAAGGTTTCCCAAAACCATCGGAAGTGTCGATCCAGAAGATTATGCTGAAATAGGTGGTATATGGGAAGCTATGGAACGGCAGGGTGTGGAATTTTACAACTTTGGCCAGGCAAATGAAAGCGGGCATCAACGTGAAGAGTGGTACGATGTAAATACGGGCGCTGCACACGGTGTAATGATACCCATGCCAAAGGCATTATTTTACAGAACCAGTCACAATTATCCCGGCTATAACATGAATATCCCTGACCAGTATCGCATGGATCAGTTTGAAAAAGAGTTTACCAGAATGTGGATCGACAGTAACGATGAAATGCCACCACTGGTAACTGTTATGATTCCGAATGATCATGGTACCAGTCCCGACCCTGAAGAAGGTTATCCTTATCGCCAGTCGTATATGGTGGATAACGACCTTGCTGTTGGACGTATCCTGCACTTTTTATCCAGAACCAAATACTGGAAAGATATGCTTGTGATTATCACAGAAGACGATCCACAGGGTGGCGTGGATCATGTGGATGCCCACCGCTCAATACTTATGATGGCTGGTCCGTATGTGAGAAAAGGCTATGTTTCACATACACATGCCAATTTTGGTGCAATACTGAAAACCATTTACAACATTCTGAATGTACCGTATGTTAATCATTTCGATTTAACTGCCTCTTTGCTTCAGGATTTCTTTACCGATGAACCTGATTTTACTCCTTACACGCTTGAACGTCATGATGAGCGAATCTATGATGCCGAGCTTTCGATGAAAAAATACCATCAGACCATCGACTGGCGAAAGATCGAACAAGGACCCGATATGGATGATGTTGAAGACGCCCGGGAGGATTTTATGAAGAACAACGCAGAGAAATAAATATTAAAAATAATTCTACATAGAAGTGAATAAACGTCTGTTAAAAATATCAATTCTCTTAATATCCGGGCTGTTATTCCCTTTAGTTAAGGTTTAAAAATATTCTGAAATAGAATAGATATAAGGTGGTTTATCATTTCGGCACCGGGAATATTGAGTTTTTACTGACCAATGCGCCCGGACGCGATGATACATACAGAGCTTGGGAATGAACATCAGAACAGGGATTCTGAAAATTTGGCAATTGGGTAAACGATGGTTAGATTTCGCAGTAACTTTGTGTAGTTTTTTAGCTGGTAAGCTGAAATAAAAACCGTTGTAATTGTCAATTAAACCGCCAACCAGGAAAAATGAATAATTTCTTCGAAAAATATTGGTAATGTGAGTTTCAAAAAGCAATCGACTGACCACCGACCTGCTTCAAAACAAACGGTAAAAAGTATGGTAAAGCCAATTTATTCGTCGGCAGCCGGGCATTCCTCGACAAGATTGAGGGTTGCTTTTTCCAATATTTCTCCAGTTGTTTCTCCCAAAGAAGTTCTTGTTATGTAATTATAGCGTTCAAAACTGTTAAAATCTTCCTTGGTAAGTATGTAACCAAAAGCATCGTTGGTTAATCCGAACAAAAAAGGTTGTTCCGTTTTCATGTTCCGTTTAATATAAAACCCAATGTTTGGCAATGCTTCGCCAGGAATCGTCAAAACTTGTACTTTGCCGATGTTCAGTAAATTTATCTGTGCAGAAACCGTTGAAAAATCCGAAACTTCTTTCGCAGAAATTTTTGCTACCGGTGAATGTTCAAAAATAAATCTCATAGCTTCGTTTTCCACTGGAAAATCAACCATTTTTGAAGCACAGTAAAGCTGTGGATTCTCCTGCTTGTCCGCTGGTTCAATAATCCGTAAAGCTTCGTCGGCCATCAGGTTCCCAATTCGGATACACTCATTCCAGTCGCTGGCTTCATTGCCATCAGCCAGCCTGTTGTCGGCAGTTACCATGCCTCCCTGCGCACTGTTCATAAAAATAGCTGTTCCGCCTCCTTTTTCTTCAACTCTTTCGTACAGGGGGCCACACAAATCTGGACTGATTACCTTGGCTTTTGTGCCCAGAATTTCGGGATGCGTGGCGTAGTTAATCAATGTGGCTATGGGCTTTTCTTTGTTTTTACTATTTTTTAAAAGAAACTGAATTACCCCCATACGCGTGTCATAAAGTTGAGGTGCATAATAGTTGTAGGCTATTTTTCCTTTTGCTTCAGCAACCACTGACTTAACATAGGCTGGCTGAAGGTTTTCTTCAGCGTTGGTAATTGCACCGGCAATTTGGTGAACGCACCAGTTGAGGTATTCAAGACTGGCACCGGTATTCCCATTTTCATCTACAAACCCATACGCATCGGGCGCACTATGGGTATGAGTTACGCCAATAATTATATTTTCGGGTGGAAAGTCGGCAACCAGTTTTCTTGAACGGTTGCCGAGATATGCCGGCCATCCAAGGTTGTCGATGCTGACAATGGCAATTTTTGTTTTGCCCTTTTTTAAAACGAGTGCCCTGGCAGTGAGTTTACCCAAATATTTTTCAGGCATTATTGGGGTTCCCATTCCTCCCGAAACAGGAATCAACTGTTGAGGTGTTATATCCCTGACAGCTACTCCGGCAAAAAATTGTTGACCTTGGATTTGCCCAATAAAAATCAAAAAAACACAGAGAAAGAAAAGTGTGTGCTTCATAAAAATTTTTTATTCACCTGCCAGCAACAGCTCTTTTGTATTGGTTACATACATTCGTGTACTTTCAGTAAAATCACCTGCAAATGGCGACTTATATTTCAAATCAACAAAAAAAGCTTTGTATCCTTCGTCCGGATAGGTAACATCTACAGTAAAACTTTCTTCTCCGGCGTGACCCAGGTCAATGCTTTGCCATTTTTCATCTCTGAAGTCGCGGTCTGTAGAGGTAGTGAACCATAAAACTGCCTTTTTAAGTAGTTCTGGTGTGTCTGATACAGAAATGGTTACTTTTTTGTTATCTTCTTTTATTGAATAGTTACAGATTGGGTAGGTCCCCGTTGAAATTGTATTCCCGAAGAATGCACTTAGCGTTTTCAGCGCTTTTGCTTTATTACCCATACCATGACCAGCATCAGGAGCATAGCAAATATAATTTTCGCCCGGAATACTGTCGATATAATGTTTTATGGCATCAACAGGCCAATATTCATCATTAGTGCCGATAAAGATCATTTTGGGCATGGTTAGCGTTTTGCGGTAGGAGTAGGGATCAATCATCTGAGCCAATATATCGCCATCGGGTGTTCCTAACTGTTGTGCAATACCCAGTTTTACGTAATCTTCTATTTGAATGCTGTAATCGCCCCATGCTTTTAAATGATAGTCGACGCTCAAGGGCATATTCAATACATCTATAACTATAGGACCAATGGCTTTTACACGTTTATCATTGGCACCGGTGAGCCAGGTTGTCCATCCTCTTTTTGAAGCCCCGGAAACAACAAAACCTTCAATGTTCTTATTGAATTCTTTTTTTGCAAACAACTGAACCACATCCATTGCACGTATAGCACTTTTGGTCATCGGAAATAAAAGCGGCCAGGAATAATCGTGGTCGTTTTGGAAGTTATGCAGTGTAAACGAAATTAAAGCATCTTCTGTAAGGCCATCGTAAAGGGGCTGGTTGGGTACCTGCCAGATAATAGATGTAATTGCTTTGTTAATCTGGGCAATTTTGCTTAATGATTGAATCTCGGCTTTGTCCCATTGGTGTATTCTGGGTTCGCCATTTTTAATGCTTCCTCCTGTAATAAACAACAATGCGTCATCGTATTGAATATCATCTGGCACCATTACTGTAAGCTCGTGTTTCCATTTAATATCGCGCCACACTTGTGACGTAAAAATGATGCGGTACACAGTTACTCCTTCAGCCTTAACTTTATCATTAACTTCCCAACTGAAAGAATTATCGCCGTTGTTGAGGTAAGATTGTAGCGCATTTTCAGGGGTTACAGGCTCACTCTTTTTTTGACATGAAAGAATAAGCGATAAAAGAACAATAATGAAAACAGACATTTTTAAGTGTTTCATGGTATTTATTTTGAATTGATTTTAACTAATATGGTTTTCCGGTGCCTTGCAGTAACCACATTTTCGACCAGGCACTGTTGTTGCTTTGGTCGGTGCCTTTGTACTGCGTAGCTTCAAGCCGGTCTATTCCTGCCTGTGCATTGTCAGGATTTTTCGATATTTCGTTAACATAGTGATAATACCAGCGGATTGGCAAGACCTGACGTAAAGCTGACGGTCCCGTTTGAAGATTAGGGAGTCCTGTCCTTCGCCAGTCGAACCATGATTCCTGGCATATCGACCAGCTTGCAAACCATTTCTGCTCCATAATGCTTTCAAGTTCATTGTAAGGAACACGTGAAAGATAGCTATCGAACTGGTCGCTAACATTCCAGGCATTAAACGATTCTTTTATGCCATTAGCATAATAATCAGCGGCACTTCCCGACAGCCAGCCATACAAGGCTGCTTCTGAAAGAATAAAATTAATTTCAGAAGCAGAAATAAGTCGCATTAATACCAACGGATCAGCTGTTTTTTTGTACCTGTCGTTAAGTTGTGAAGCATATGGATTTATTGTACCCTGTGCCGGGTTGGCTGTGTTCATATTAAAAATCTGAACCTTAGGGTGAGAAATAGTTACGCCAACATACTCCGGATCGAAATCAACAATCATTGTATTGGCAGTTTCAAATGCATTCACCACATCCTGAGATACTTCGCGTTTGCCATTAACCATTTGGTCAACTCCTGTTCCTTCAACCAAAACCAGAGGAGTTTGCACTTTATTAGCCCAAACGCCCAGCCTTGGGTCGTTGTATTTTTGAAGGGCATCTACCAGTGTTTTCGCCATTTTTACCCGCATGTATGAGCCAGAAGGATCGGTATCATAAACGGTATTCAACGGATTGGAGTTTTCTTTGGCCGAACCGACAAACCCGATATTTGCATCGTCGGAAGCAGTTAAAATCAACGGGTATTTTGCTGGGTCCCCGGTAATTTTTTTAATACCCTGTTCCGCCAAGACGGGTTCTTTTGCCGCTAATCTTAAGTAATACCGCAACGCTAGCGAGTTAGCAAATTTTCTCCATTTTGAAGGATTTCCGCCATACAAAACATCTTGTGATGCAACAATATTTTTATACTCCGATGCACTTTTTGAGAGCAGTGTGTTGGCGGTGTCCAGGTCAGCAAGAATTCCTAGGTAAATATCTTTTTGAGGATCAAAAACAGGTTTAAAATATTCGGAGCCACGTTCGGCTTTAAGGGCCTGTGAGTAGGGAGCATCGCCCCAGAGGTCGGTAACCAAACCAAATGTATAAGCCCTTAGCACCCGAGCCACGCCTTCGTGAAATTCTAATCCTTCATTTACAGCTTTTTTGAAAAACTCATCGTTATTCATCAAAATATTGTAATATTCTTCCCAGCTATGTGATTGGTTGTCCCAGTCGTAGTTGTTGTAACCTCCTTGCCAGCCTGTTTGCTGTGTATGTTGCATTACTCCTGAAAACTGACCTAAACCGATACCAAAAACAGTCTGTCCGAGACTTATTTCAATGGTAGGCAAAAGAAAATTGAGATCAGCTTGAGTCGGGTCCACACCGTTGGGGTTTATATTTAGTTCATTAAGGTCTTTGCATGAAATAACAAAAGTAAATATAATTATTAGTCCTAATATTAAGCTGTCTTTAATTTTTTTCATAATCTTCAGTTTTTAAAATTAGAAAGAAAAACCAATTTTTAATCCTATCGGAATTACCCATGGTTCTGCATTATAGCGTTCAACACCCTGTTTGAACCTGCCACTGCTATCAGACTGGTACGCTCTTTCAGGATCGATACCCATACCTGAATTCTTCGTCCATATTATAATATTTCTGCTATACACCGATAAATTCAAATCCTGAATACCTATTTTACTGGTGTATTTATTTGGCAGCCTGTAATTAAGGGCAATTTCCCTCAGTTTGATGTAGTCGGCATCAAAAATATTGGCTTCGCCAATATCCCATGGATAGCTGGCTACATATGGCCTGAATTCGGTACCTTCGTTGCCGAGATTTTCTTTTTCGAGGATAAAATTTCCGGCATCGTCATAATGGCCGTAAACTCCAGGTGCAAAAACGCCATCGTAGGCAAAAATACCTGTATAGTAGTCATTATAGTAACCGCCTTCGGCAATTGTTGGACCCCCAACGGGCCGTGGGTTATTAGTGAAAATCAACTGGTCGCCATTGGCTATCACCCAGTCACGCAATTCCTGGCTTGCCTTAATACCCAATCCATCAGGGGGCGTTATCAATTGGTTCATCCACGTGTTGGAAACTACGCTTTCAGTTAAATACCGCCATGTTTGCGATACATATTGTCCGCCTGAGCGCCAGTCAAATGTCATGCTCAGGCTAAAGTTTCTATAGTATATCGCTGTTTGTAAGCCCATAATAAAATTGGGGTTATAATTACCTATTTTTTCATAGGTTTCAGACGATTGCCATTCTGCATCTTCGCCTTCGGGCAAAAGTGGGTATCCGTAATAAGGCGATTTTTTGTCGGTTACGCGTAAAATTTTACGTGTGTAAAGATTCCCGATAAGGCCGTCGTTACCGGCAGCATCGTCTTTCACATAAGCAATGTTCCTTATTCTTGCTTCGCTCCAGAAAGTTACAAAATCCACACCATCAGTGAGTTCAAGTAAATAGGTGTCGTTGGTGGTAAAATTGAGGTTTAGATCCCATGTCCAGTCGTGTGTTTTTATAGGTGTGTAACCCAATGCGAGTTCCCAACCTAAACTGCGAAGTAATCCTGCATTAACTTTTATGTTTTTAAAGCCGGTTGATCCGGCAAGAGGTACACCAAGAATCTGATTTTTATTGTCAACTGTGTAGTAAGTACCTTCAAAGCGTAATTTATTATCGAATGCTCTAAGGTCAATCCCGACTTCATAGGAAGTGGCTTCTTCAGGCAACAATGTGGGGTTTAACAGATTTTCTGGTTTTTCCAAACGTATGGCATCGCCCCATTGGCCTGCATCATAATAGGTTGGGTATAAACTATAAGGTGAAGTGTCATTACCAACCTGCGCTATACCGCCTCTAAGTTTTAACATATTCACATTTCCACCCATGCCCAATATACTGTTAAGCATTATACTCAGCGATGCAGATGGATAGAAATAGGAACGATTTTCTGATGGCAGTGTACTTGACCAGTCGTTTCTGGTAGTTAAATCAAGGTAAACCATGTCTCTCCACCCCAGATTTGCCAAAGCATATATACTGTTAATTGCCCTTTCGTACCTATGGTTAGAATAGTTTAACGACGTGTTGGCTATGTTCTGTACCGTATATAAGAATGGTATAATTAAACCAGAGCCCGATTTTGCCGAATTGCTAATGCTTGATCCTCTCGAATACAGAAAGTTTCCGCCAAGTGACGTTGTAAGGTTAAAATTGCCCCATGTGTTTTTGTAGGTAGCGAGCGCATCTATGTTCTGTTCCATACTTTCTCTGCTTGCTATGCCATAGGTGCCGTTATTGGGTTCTTTTGAATAGCCGGGAGCCATTTTTGTTTCACGAACTTCATCCATTTTGTTGAGGGCATATCGGCCCATAATATTGAAGTTTGGACTAATTTCCCAAATCGCCTGGAGGTTCCCCATTAATCGGTTTCTTGCAAAGCTGTTATTAATTCCGTAAGCGAGATAATAGGGATTGTCCCATCCGTTGCCAATGTTTTTTACCTGGCCGCCACCCAGATCATAATCTTCAAGCACCCGAATGTCGATGTTTGGAGGTGTCCAGGCTGCCCATTGCAGCGGGTTAGTACCGCGTTCCTGCGTAGAAGGACGATTGTCGGACCAGTTGTGTGTGTAACTGATATCGCTGTTAACCGTTAGTTTTTTATTCACTTTTGAAGTACCCGAAAGTGTCAGGCTATTTCTGTTTAAATCTGAATTGGGTACCAATCCACTGTTGGTCATATTCGAAACGCCGAGCCTGTAATTTATTTTATCACTTGTACTTGAAACCGAAACGCTGTTAGTTGTTGTAAATGCACTGCTATTGATAAAGTTTTTATAATTATCGGGGTGTTTTACCAGTTCGGTAGGAATTGGAGTACCATTGGCATCGAGTGGGGCGAATGGCTGAACCTGCCAGTAACCTTTGTTCAGTTCGGGACCTGCACCAACAGCCTCTGCCGGGCTAAAAGGCGGGATAATACCGTCTTCAAAAATATCGGGGGTATAAGGCCTGACTCCAAAAGCAAAGCGGTTTTGAATATCAAGATACCTGCTTGGTATATCAAAAACGGTATTAGAGGTTACTTCAATCTTCATTCCCGTTTTGTTTCCTGCTTTTTTTGTGGTAATAAGTACTACACCGTTGCCGGCACGTGTTCCGTAAAGCGCAGCAGCACTTGGGCCTTTCAATATCGAAACACTTTCTATACTTTCCGGATCAATATCTGAAATGGCGTTTCCATAGTCAACACGGTTGTCTCTTCCGAAACCACCAACATTGTTTACTGAACTCGACATCGGAACACCGTTAACAACAAATAATGGCTGGTTGTCGGTACTCATTGATGTTGCGCCACGGATTATCATGTTCACCGTTGAGCCTGCGCCACCTGTTTGGCTAATTTGTACACCGGTTACTTTACCGGCCATAGAGTTAAGCACGTTTTCGTGAACAACCCTGGTAAGTTCATCGCCGTCCACTTTCTCTACTGAGTAACCCAATGATTTTTCTTCACGTTTGATACCCAGAGCGGTAACCACAACTTCATCCACACCTATGGCTGAGATATTAAGTATCACGTTTATTGTACTTTGTTTGTTTACCAGTACTTCCTGCGTTTCCATACCTACAAATGAATAAACAAGTGTGGATTGTGCATTGGGGACAACAATTGAATAATAACCATCGGAATTGGTTATTGCTCCTGTAGTTGTTCCCTTTACAAAGATTGATACACCCGGCAGTAATTCTCCTGCATTACTTTTAACGGTACCTGTAACGGTTTGTTGTGCTAACGCCGAAAAGGATTGACATAATATGAGTGTAATAGCAAAAGTGGCGTAAAACAGGTGTTTTTTTATATGTGTTACATTGATTATATTCATAATCTTCATTTTTAGTCAGGTTATTTTACTACTTCGAAACTAAGGATGAGTGCATGCGTATTTAAAGTAACCGGCTGCAGATAATCCGGAGAGGCTGCCATAAACATCACCAGTTGCATGGATGTGTTGGATATTTTCTTTATCATCACCTTGCGTTGAAAATCCCTGAACCCAATGAATTCTGTTCCGCTAAAATCCAATGTGCTTACACCGTTAAATGTTAACATGTAAGTTGGCGGTGCATATACCGAAGGAACCACAAAGGTGTCGTTTTCAGTTAAAGTGAACGTTGCATTTTGTTCCGGAGTATATTTTGCAATGCAAAGGCCAATGTCCTCATACATACTAATTATGTTTGCTCCTTCATTTAAAACAATCTGGTAGACAAGCCCGCCAAAAGAAGCCCCGTCATCCTTGACATCGTGCTTGTAACTGCCATCGTAATAAAATGTAAATTCATCTTTGTAAATATCAGATAACCCGATTTGGCCAAATACCCCGTTGGGCAGTGGTGTAAGCGAAGGATCAACAGCGGTAAAAATTACATCAGCATTGGCAAGATAATCACCGTTGAGAGAGTGGTTGGTGGTAAGCCTCCATGTTTTTCCTTTGTAACCTGGTTCTGTTGGATTCCCTGTTAGGTAATTGATTGTTGAAAGATCAAGTGCCAGGTTAACGGTGTCACTTGTTGTATTGCCACTGGCATCTGTTGCTTTCAATATAGCCTTGTAATAACCGCCCGTGGAATAAATATGTACAGGGTTCTCTTCATTACTTGTTTGCCCATCGCCAAAGTCCCAGTTCCAGCTTACTGCATTGTGGGTGAGTGCCGTAAAAGCCACCTGTTTGTCGTTTATGCTATGGAAAATAATAGCTGACAATGGAAAATCAGGTAATGGCTCTTCTTTTATACATGCTGACAAAAAAAGCAAAACTGTGGCAAATGCCGTAATTGTTCGAATAAGTTTGTTG
>PDWJ01000642.1_pt1 | contig 57263 bp, 59 predicted proteins | sample 1430881 | NCBI WGS metagenome assembly PDWJ01 (sample SAMN01162460, study PRJNA174530) | Oral metagenome, whole genome shotgun sequencing project. | biome: Marine environment; feature: Marine mammal; material: Swab sample of the gingival sulcus; isolation source: swab sample of gingival sulcus...
CTTATCATATTCGTCAATGAGGATGACGACCTTTTGCTGAAAGTGCAGACTGGTTTCTCTGATAAGCTGGTCAAAACGATTGGTGGGGGATAGTTCCTGACAAGGTATGCCCAGTCGGTCTTCATTTTTTTTCAGCAGGAAAAGCATCCTGTCACGCAGTTCTGTCGGCGTACTGAAATCTCCGGCTCCAAAAGAGATATGGATAACCGGATAGCTTGTTGACCAGTCATGCTGTTTTTCCCCAGCCAGCCCTTCAAACAGATTTTTGTTGCCTTCAAAGAGATTATGCAGGGTGTCCAGAAACAAGCTTTTACCAAACCGCCGGGGCCTTGACAAAAACACGTAATTATAGCGGTCAATGAGTTCCACAGCCATGCCAGTTTTATCCACATAAACATAGTCCTGTTCACGAATTTTTCGGAAGGTCTGAATACCGATGGGTAGCTTTTTCATGGCGGGTCTCCTGGGTATGCGGGCAGGGCGTATGGGTGCATCCTTGCTGTTGGGAAGGCTCTGTATTGAGGCCTGTCATCCACGTGGAGTGGCTATCAAAGGCTTGGGAGAAAGCAAAGATTTTTGTGGAATTGTCTGGGGGCGAGATTGACTGATGAAGTCTTCACGGCTACAGGAACAAGCAGAAATTCACGGGCTGCCCCCTGGCTTGCAAAGGGAAGCGGATGGTTGTGACAACATACCATCCAGGCACTATCAGACAACGTTGCACGGCCATATGAAAGAGGTTGTTGTGAAAAAGTCATTAAAATCAACAAGTTACCCCCCCCAAGACCTTTCTTGTATCCCTCCTTTTGTCTTTTCAAAGACATCTTAGCCACTGCTTTGAAGCAGTCTTCAATAGTATTCAGACCGGAAAACACCAAATTGTTTACGTTGTGCGGTCTCTGTCTCCGGAAACCAATTTTTCTTTTTGCCTCAACGACCAAAGGTCAGGGAGAAGGCAACGATTTTTTCCGACCTGTCTGGGGTGGATTTGACGGACTGCATTTTCCAAATACCTGCGGCAATCCATCAACAAGGTGAAGGGTTGTATTGGACATACAATAAACCATTGTATTCGGAGAAATAACATGAAAAACATGACAATTGGACGTCAACTCAATGGTATGGTCTCAGCATTACTTTTGATAGCCTGCACATCTATTATTGTTATATCGGTACTTTTGACCCAGTCAGCTCTGAAACATGAAATTCTTACCACAACTCTTCCCGCCAAAACATCCGAGGTTGTATCTGCGGTTGATAAGCAACTTGTGGCTCCGGCTACCACACTTGAAGCAATGGCCCGTCATCCTATGCTTATTGAATGGCTTACAACGGGAGAAGACCCGGAGAAAATACCTCTTATTTTTAAGGCCAGTCACAATCTGGTGGACATGCACAATACGGTTGAAGCCAACCTCATGCTGAAAAGTCTGAATTATTATCAACTCACTGATGGAAAAGAAATAATCAGAGACTTCGACTTGGAAGCAAATGGCTGGTTTGTTGATTTTGAGAGGTCAGGTGCCCCTCTTTTTGTCAATATTTACCCTCCCAATGCTCCTGAATACGCCAATAGGGCGTATATTGACCGCAGAATTGAAGATAACCAGGGCACATTTCTTGGTGTTATCGCTGTTGGTATAGAGGTAAAAGACCTTATTCAGTGCATTGGTTCGGCCCGTATCGGCCAAAAAGGTGTCACCTTTCTTGTCCGAAAAAACGGCGAAATCATGCTCCATCCTGTGGAAAAACGAAATGATACTCAGCTTTCCAACCTGCCTGGACTGGAACAATACGCCAGCCAAATTCTTGCAAGCAAAACCATGACCTTTGAAACGGCTGACGCTGAAGGCCAAAAGATGCTTGTTTCTACCCGTGAAATTCCTATTTTGAACGCTGTTGTCATCACCATTGCTTATACGTCTGAACTCTTTCAGGTTGTGGACCGAATCAGAAATTTTTCTTCCCTTGCAGGCATAGGCGTACTTGGTGTGAGTCTTTTGCTTCTGACCCTGTTTGCCAGAACCATTGTCAAACCTGTGGAAAACATCATCGCCTATGCCAACGATGTTGCCGCTGAACGTGAAACCCAGTCGCCATCTCGTTTTTCTGTTGTGGAACTTGAGAATTTGCGTCAGGCCCTGAATCGTATTGTTGAATCTATGGCGAAACGGCTTGAACAGGTTCGGCACAAAGGAAAAGAGGCGGAAGAAGCCTTGTCTCGCAGTGAAATCGCATTGGCTGAGGCAGAACAGGCCAAGAAACAGGCAGAACAGGCCAGAAAGGAGGGGATGCTTCAGGCGGCAGGCCAATTGGAGGATATTATCTCTGGTGTTTCCAGTGCTTCCGAAGAGCTGTCCGTTCAGATCGAACAATCCAGACTTGGAGCAGAACAGCAGACGTCTCGTATTGCAGAGACAGCTACTGCTATGGAGGAAATGAATGAAGCTGTGCTGGAAGTTGCCCAGAATGCGGGTCAGGCTTCAGAATTATCAAGTATGGCCAAGGAAAAGGCCCAAATGGGAGCCGAAGCCATGAGAGAATCCGGCATAAGCATGACAGAGTTGCAAGACCAGGCCCAGGAACTCAAATCTGCCATGAGCGAACTGGATCAATGCGCGGTTTCCATTTCCCAAATAATGGGGGTTATTTCTGATATAGCTGACCAGACCAATTTGTTGGCCTTGAATGCCGCCATTGAAGCAGCCCGTGCCGGAGAAGCCGGACGCGGTTTTGCTGTTGTGGCCGATGAAGTCCGTAAACTGGCCGAGAAAACAATGTTGTCTACAGCAGATGTCTCCAAAGCCATCACGCAGATTCAGCAAAGTGCCACCAAAAGCACCGCACAGGTGGACAAAACAGGCGTGCTTATCGAACAGCTTTCCGGCAAGGCTCAAGGAGCATCAGATGCCCTGGCAGAAATCGTTACGCTTGTGGATGAAAATGCCGATCAGGTACGCACTATTGCCACGGCCAGCGAAGAGCAGTCTTCTAACAGTGAGGCCATCAATCGTTCCGTTACCGAAGTGAACGACATCTCCGAAACAACTTCTCTGGCTATGCGGGAGGCTGCCCAGGCTGTTTCCGGACTCGCTCAACAGGTCCAGGCATTACAAAACCTCATTAACGAGATGCAGCAAGGCTGATTGTCTGCCTCAAAGCAACACATTGCATTCTTTCCACTGGATACACGGAATACAAAGAAGACCCAAAAATCTTTCTATGCCCTTCCTCTTGTATCTCATGAATGACAAAGTTCTTTTCGTAGCCCTCATTGTATCTTGGTTTTGGATTATTACACTCTATAAAGGAATAACAAAAAATCCCAATCATGAATTTCCTTCATGATAAGTAGTTCTACAGCAAAATTATTGATATTTTGCGTTTGTGTATCGAAGAGGAAAAGCAGGAGCCATAACAACCTAAAACCTACCACCTAAAACCTACCACCTAAAACCTACCACCTAAAACCTAACACCTAAAACCTAAAACCTAACACCTAAAACCTAACACCTAACACCTAACACCTAAAACCTAACACCTAACACCTAAAACCTAAAACCCCCCTCCCCCTCCTTACAATCCAATGTTGCCACATCATATTTCCCAAAATAGCCTCTGGGCGTTATCATTCGGTTATTGTGCAAGGTGGTCTGAGAATTGCCCACGATGACAAGAGTGGTCATGTCCACCTCTTCTTGGTCAAAATCTTCCAACCGGGCAGTTCGGATGACCTGGCCTTCGCGGTAGGCTCGGCGGACACTTCCTACAGGTATATCCCCGCCCTGATGATTTTTGATAATGGTCAGGGCGGTTGTGAGTTGGTCAGTACGGCGTTTGGATTTGGGATTGTACAGGACAATGACAAAATCTGCCTGGGCTGCGGCTTCTATCCGTTTGAGAATAAGTTCCCACGGGGTAAGCAGGTCGCTGAGGGAGATGGCGGCAAAATCGTGCATAAGGGGCGCACCCAAAAGGGCCGCTGCCGCACAAAGCGCGGGAATGCCGGGAACAATGGTGCAGGGCAGGCTGTCTTGTAAGCCCTTTTTGTCCAGAAATTCCAGAATAAGTCCGGCCATGCCGTACACACCCGCATCACCGCTGGAAACCACCACCACATGACGCCCCTGCTGGCAGGAGGTAATGGCCATGCTGGCCCGTTCCAATTCGTGCCGCATCCCTGTTGCCATGATTTCTTTATGACGGGTGAGGTCATCAGGAAGCAGCCTGGTGTATCCAGTATAGCCCACAATAAGGTCACTGGCCTCCAACGCCTCTTTGGCCATAGGCGGCAGCAGGGAAACATCACCTGGGCCAAGTCCCACAACCGTCAGGGAGCCACGGCTATGGCCAGGGTTGTCCGCTGGCGTATCTTTTTGGACACCACAAGGGTTGTTTGTTGGGCTTTTTTCAGGGCGGCAGCTTCGCATACGCTTGGAACTCCTATATGTTTTTTGACCAGAGAAGATGGGGTGGGGATGCTGATGTCGGCCAGTTCGTCGGCGGAATAAAAAGTAAGAGGAACACCGAGGGCTTGGGCCGCTGCAAGCATCCCGTGTTCCTGGGCCTTGATGTCAATACTCACCAGGGCGGCCAGGCTGTCCAGGGCCAGATGATGTTCTGCAAAGACCTGGGTAATGGCTTGCAGGATTTCTTCCCGCGTGGTTCCTTTGCGGCAGCCGATTCCAGCGATAAGTACCCTAGGATGCAGAAGCAGGGCGTGGTCATCAGAGGTCGCCTTTGTTCTCCATGAAACGCGAACCATGGGATGAGGGTGAGGCATATCTTCCATCTTCAGGCTATCCATGCTGGTTATAGGAACAAAGCAGGAGACCAGCCTGGGGTCTTCTGCAAGAGAGAGGCGGTTTTCAGAATCGTCTATGGCCACGGGACGTCCTTCTGCCAGGGCCGCATTGATGACCTTAATCTGTTGCGGGTTGGCAATGATAAGACCCTTTCGGGCAGCCAGCATGTCTATGGCCGGGGCCTTTTCCGTATCTGTAGCTGTTGTAATGACTGCTGTGCCGCCGGTTAGCAGGGCAACCTCCTCTGCCAGTTTGTTAGCCCCGCCCAGATGCCCTGAAACAAGGCTTATGACGTGCTGGCCTTTATGGTCCAACACAACCACTGCGGGGTCACGGGTCTTGTCTGTCAGATGCGGGGCAATGGTACGCACGGCAATACCTGTGGCAGCAAGGAAAATATGGCTGTCATAGGCGTGGAAGGTCTGGTCAATAAGTAAAGGCAGACTCGCAAAGCCTGTGCAGGGAGCCTTGTCTGCCAGACGGTTGGGTGCGTAGAGGTCAGCGTCAAGGCTGTGGGCCAGGCGGCTGCCAAGCTCAAGCCCCTGCTGGATAAGGACATACACGGCACAGGATCGGTTCATTGGTGTTCACGTGTTCGGCAGCCGTGAGAAAAATCAGGATGGTAGAGGCGAGACCGTTTCTGAGGCTGATTCTCCCACGGGAGGATGAGAAAGACGGTTTGACGGGTCAGGTTGTGTTGTTTGGCCGTCCGGCTGAGATTTCGCAAACAGGTACGGATAATCTGTTCCTCTGGATGTCCCACCTTTGCGCCTATGACAATAGGGGTCTCTGGGGAGAGTCCGGCTTGCAGCAATTCGTTTTCCAGTTCGGCGTGCTTATCTGCGGAGAGGTACACGGCCAGGGACGAACCGTGGACGGCCAGGTGTCTGATGGCCTCCTGAGACGGCATGGGGGTACGCCCTGCCATACGTGTCAGGATAAGGCTTTGGGTGCCTCCGGGAGCGGTAAAGGCAACTCCGGCTTTGGCGGCTGCGGCAAAGGCGGCTGTTATCCCTGGGATGATTTCGTAGGGAATACCGGCCTGTTCCAGAAGAAGGGCCTGTTCCCTGACGGCACCAAACAGGGCCGGGTCGCCGGTATGTACCCGTGCAGCAATCTTGTGGTCCCGCACGGTACGAACAAGCAGGTCGTTGGTCTCTTCCAGGGTCAGGGGCGAGGAATCAATTATGCGGGCCTTGGGGTCTGCTGCCTCGACGACCTCTTGAGGGACGAGAGAGCCGGTAAAGAGAACCAGATGCGCGGCCTTGATAATGTTCTGGCCCTTGACCGTGATGAGTTCAGGGTCGCCGGGACCGGCACCGATAAAATAGACTTTGGGCGCAAGGGCTTGTCCATGCTCAGAAGGGTTCATTTGCATTCCATTGGCTTGTGGGCCTGAATAATAAAGACGGGATTAAAAGGTTTAAGGCGGGTGGCCCCGGCCACAGGGTCGGAGACACTGCCGCCCGTCTGCATAATAGTACAAGGCCAGTTTGCCTGGGCAAGGGCGGTACGCACAGCTTCAAGTGTTTCCAAAAGGATGATATGGATGACCAGTCTGCCACCGGGTTTGAGGCGGTTCATGGCCGTGGCAAGCACCTCTGGTTCCCTGGCCCCGCCGCCTATAAAGATACGGTCAGGCTCAGGCAGGGTCTCCAGAATATCGGGCATGGAACCGTGGATGGGTTCCACCAGCCAGGCCCGGAATCGCTGGATATTTTGCTGAATCATAGCAACGCGGTGGGCCTTGGCTTCCACGGCAACGACCTGTCCAGCTCGAAGCAGAGCAGCACCTTCAATGCCCACACTGCCGCATCCCGCCCCCAAATCCCAGAGAATATGGTCTTCACAAAGATGCAGACTTGCCAGTCCCGCCGCCCGAACCGGAAATTTGGTGATAAGGCCGCGTTCATGCACAAAGGCAGCGTCCTCATGGCCGAGACAGGGATGGCAGAAGTCCGGCTGCTCAATAATCACAAAGGAAAGGGAAGCGAATGACCGGATACTGGCTTGCTCCAGGGTCAGGGTGTGTACCTGTTCCTCTGGCCCTTCAAGATGCTCAAACACATGGAAGCGGCAAGAGGTCAGACCCCTATCCAGACAGGCATGGGCAATGCGGTCAGGGGAATGGGCGGCATCGGTAAAGACACCGGTTACGGGATGATGGGTCAGCGAGGCGAACAGGGCTGGCCAGTGGTTTCGTCCATGCAGGGAAACCAGATGCACATCCTTCATGCTTTTCCCAAGCCTTGCCGCTGCTGCCTGGGGCGTGGAAAGGCCGGGATGGATGCGAACACGGGATGAACCCAGACGTTGCACCAGGGTTGTGCCAATGCCAAAGGTCAGTGGGTCGCCATCTGCCAGCACCACAACCCTGTTGCCCAGCCGGTCTTCCTGCTCAAGCATATCTATAACTTCAGACAGGGACGGGGTAAGGAGTTCCTGCTTTTTCCCCTTGGCATGTGGAAAAAGAATCAACTGACGTGCGCCGCCCACCAGCAGATGGGCATGTTCAATTTCGCTCACAAGCTCTTGGGGCAAATGGTGGTGTGGGCCAAGGCCCAGGCCGATAACTTGAATCATGATACGAGGTTGTTCATGGTTGTAGCCAGCATGTTTCCATCCATATCAAAAAGGCAATAATCCACGCGCAGGCTGGCTTGTGCACGTTGCAACGCGTGTTGTCTGGCCTTGTGGATGAGGGCGTTATAGTAGCGTTGGCAGCCTGGCTCATGGGCTATGAGGTTTTGTACCTGCATAGCGGTATTGGCCCTGGCAATGCGTTCTCCCATCTTGGGGGAAAGGTGTAAGTCTGTCCACCAGCGGGCCAAGACGGAAAAATCTATGGCCGCATGTCTGGCATGAGTATTGGCATGGCCCAGGGCCTGTTTCACCAGCTTGCCCGGAAAGACACCCCAGACCACATGCTTTATGCCCTGCTTTGCCGCAAGGTGCATGGCCTGAGCAAAAAAATCTGCCACCGTGATAAAGGCCTCTTCCGGCCATGTGGGGAGGCAGTTTCGCAACAATCCTTCGCTCCTGCCGCCAGTGGTAAAACTGGCGCTGGTAAGGCCAAGGGAGCGGGCCACATGAAGACATTGCTTGATGGTCGTCACATAGGCCGCATTGCTGAAAGGTTTGACTGTTCCTCGTGTGCCAAGGATGGAAATGCCGCCCTCAATGCCCAGCCGGGGATTAAGGGTTTTTTGGGCCAGCCGCGGATTGATGGCTGGTTGGCCCACGGGAACAGGAAGCCCCGACCTGGTGACTCTTCCCACACCCTTGCCGCCCAGAATCACCACATCGGTAACCGGACTGGTTGTATCCATCGACACCACGCATTGGATGGGGGTGTTATGGGTTACATCCGGGTCATCGCCCCCGTCCTTGATAACCGTTACCCTGACAGCGTTTCCCTCGTCCTCATAGGCATGAACGGGCAAGGTCAGGCTTTTGCCCAGGGGGGTAAGGATGGTTACCTTGTCCGGGGATGCTCCGCTCACAAGATAGACCACTCCCGCATGGGCCGCTGCTGTGGCCGAACTGCCCGTGGTGTAACCGTGCCTGAGTTTCCTGCCCTGTGAGGTTTTCCCGGTGGCTTTCATGCTTGTTCTTCCCGTGTGCAGGCCCGGACAAACGAGACGGCAAGGCTTGGGTTGGAGCGAAAATGCAGATGAATATATGAGCCAAGGGTACGGTTTTTGAGAAGTCCTGCTTCCTGCTGGCGCTCACCCTTGCGGTCAGTTGTTTGGTAGATGCTCTGAGCCTTGGGTTCGGGCGTGGTGAGCTTGGAATAATGAAATTCATGGCCCCGGAATCGTGACCTGGCCGGGCCTAAGATGGAAGCGGTCTGGGTGATGACTTCCCGGTAGCCCAATGCGGCAAACCGGTCTTGCATGGCGCAGGAACACGCAAACACGCCGGCCATGGGATATTCTCTGCCTTCCTTGTCTCTTAGACGTTGCATCAGGTACATGAAGCCACCGCACTCGGCATACACGGGATAACCGGCCTGGCTGAACTCCTTAATGGCCTGCCGCATGGCGTGGTTATCTGCCAGGGCCTTGGCATAGCGTTCAGGATACCCCCCGCCCAGATACAGGCCCTTGAGATTGCTGGGAAGTTTCCTGTGGGCAAGGGGGGAAAAGGCAATCAGTTCAGCCCCGGCCCGCTCCAGGGCGAGGAGATTTTCCCTGTAATAAAAACAAAAGGCCTCATCTTTTGCCACACCTATCCGCACCCTGTCTGTCCATACCTTGGCAGGCGGGCAGGGGGATGTTTGAGCCAAGACGGGAACCTCGACAGGGGAGATGGGAGCAAGGGGAGGCAGCAAGGCCATCACTTTTTCCACATCCATTGCCCTGTTCATCCATGCTGCCAGCTTGTCGGTACGTTCTGAACCTGCCACTTCCTGGGCCATGATCAGCCCCAGATGGCGGGAAGGTACGGTCAGGTCGGCCTGTTTGGGCAGACAGGCCAGAACAGGGATATGAGGCAGAGAGGTCTGCATGGCCTGACGCACAAGTTCTTCGTGGCGGGAACTGCCCACCTTATTGAAGATGATACCGGCAACGGCCAGGTTGGGGTCAAAATCTACATACCCTGTAACCGTTGCGGCCACAGAACGGGCCATGCCGCTGACATCCACCACCAGCACCACGGGAATCCCCAGAACCTTGGCCAGATGGGCGGCAGAACCCTGTTCCTGGTTTCCTGAAAAGCCGTCAAAAAGGCCCATAGCCCCTTCCACAATACCTAGCTGCTTCCCGTGCAGATGACGTGTGAACACCTCCTGCACCTTTGATGTAGCAAGCATCCAGGTATCCAGATTATGGCTGGGCATTCCTGTTACAGCCTCATGATGACCGGGATCAATAAAATCCGGCCCGGCCTTAAAAGGCTGGACACGGATGCCGCGCCCCACCAGGGCCGCCATAAGAGCCAGACTCACGGTGGTCTTGCCGCACCCGCTGTGGGTTCCGGCCACAAGCAAGGCCTTGGGAAGGGAAGATGACACAGGAGGGCCTTTTATTTTTTGGTGAGTATAAGGGAAAGATAATGAGGCTGTTCGGTTATTTCGTCCAGGTTGCGGGCAATGCGTTCGTCCGCATGACCAAGGCGGGAGACAAAGATTGCATTGGAATGATTATATCTGGCAACGATATCCTTTAATGATGTAAAATTTTTGTAACTTTTGAGGATAACCGCATTGTCGGCCATGTCCAGATTCTGGCCGAGGCGTTCTTCATCACCCACACCGGAAAAGATGACCAGATTTTCTCCAGATTCTGTCAGAATGGTGTGGGTTGCTGCCGCAGCCGCCTGAAAGGAGGTGATGCCGGGAATAATCTCCACGGGAATGTCTGGATGGGTGGCCGTAAGGACGCGCAGCAGATAGCCAAAGGTACTGTAAATCATGGGGTCACCCAGGGTGAGGAAGGCAGCGTTTTGCCCCTGCTTGAGGATGTGGGCTGCACGCTCTCCGCTTATTTCCCAGGCGGTTTGTAGTTCCTGCCTATCCTTTGTCATGGGAAACTTGAGCTGTTCCACACGGGTATGTTCGGGCAGGTGGGGTTTGGCAATCTCCAGAGCCAGTGAATAGTCATTTTTGGAGGAAGAGGCCGCAAGAATCACGTCCACATGGGCCAGTTTGTTCACAGCAGCCAGGGTCAGCAGGTCGGGATCACCCGGGCCAACGCCAATGCCGTAGAGGGTTCCTGAAGGGGTGTTCATGGTTGTTGTGATGTTGTCATAACTTTGCCTCCAACTGGCAACCATACAAACGGTTGCCATCAAAAATCCAACGCCAGTATCCCGGAACAAGGCAGCAATCGCACAGCCCACAGCGAATTTTCCAAGGTATCTGCCATGCGTTGTATCGTTGTCTTTTTCATTTTTGTTGTCAATTCCACGTTTTCCATGCTTAGCAGACACTGACCAATAACAATATCAGCTCTGAACAATCGGTCAATTGAAAAGCTACACAAATCGGTCAACTCAATGTGTCTTTGAAAGAGAAAATATAAAGGGTTTGAAGAAGGATTTCTCACCGTATGGGGACAGAATTTCTTTCAAAACAAAAAAACAGCGGGTTAGCAATGCGCTCTGGCATTGCTAACCCGCTGAAATGTTTGTGGTGCCGGGGGCGAGAATCGAACTCGCATGGTATTGCTACCGCTGGATTTTGAGTCCAGTCTTGGTGTGTCCCTAAGCGTCCTTCGGTTGCTAAGCCTCTGGTTTTATTATAGCGATTTGTCCCTAACCGTCCCCTTGCATCATCACGCTGGGGGACAGGTGGGGGACAGATATGGTACAATGGATAACAAGCAAATATCCCGGCGTTAGGTACAGGCTGGCCGCCAAAAAACTGAAGGGCGGTCAACCCGACAAGTATTTTACTATCAGATACCGGATAAATGGCAAGCGTTTTGAGGAGCCTGTTGGATGGGCCTCTGAAGGGTGGTCTGCGGAGAAGGCATATGCAGTCCTCGCCAAAATAAAACAAAATATCAGATTGGGTACTGGCCCGCAGAGTCTTGAAGAGCAACGCAGGAAGGGAGAAAAAGAGCGGGAGGAAAGAGAAAAAAGCAAGGCCAGGCAAATCGTCCAGCAAATGCCCTTGGCCCAGTTTGCAGAAGGGCATTTCGTCCCATACATCCAGACAAAAAAGCGGAGTTGGAAAACGGACGTCCAGCGGCTGGATAAAATAATTTTGCCTGTGCTTGGAGCTTATCCCTTGTCGGCAATCACCACGGAGGACATCCAGTCTCTTTTGGACAGGCTGGCTGCTTCTGGTGCTGCTCCTGCTACCATCAGGCACTATTTCGCCATACTCCGGCGTATTTTTAATATTGCTTCCCAGATTACAGTTCATGGCGTTCAGGTATTTACTGGGCGCAATCCTGCAAAAGGTGTTCTTGTCCCGCCTGTCCACAACAGCCGTGAACGATACCTTTCGCCAGAGGAAGCAGACCTGTTGATCGCCGAAGCAGGGAAACTTCGTTCCCCTGACCTGCAACACGTTATTATTCTTAGCCTTAATACAGGATTGCGAATGAGCGAGATAGCCCGCTTGAGGTGGGCTGATGTCAATATCAAAGACGCTATCCTTACTGTTAGGGCCGAAGCCCGCAGGAAGCCGGGGGGTCATGTCCCCCTGAATGTAGATGCTCTTCGGGTTTTTACGTTCCGCTCCAAACAATACAGTGCAAAAAACAACAATTTTGTTTTTCCGCCCATACTTGGCGCAAAGCCGAGGAACTTTTCCAAGGCGTTTGCTGGGCTTGTTAAAAAAACAGACCTTAATAAGGGGGTAAACGACCGGAGAGACAAGATTGTCTTCCACTCCTTGCGCCACACCTTTGCTTCCTGGCTCGCCCTGGCAGGGACGGATATTTACAGAATCAACAGGTTGATGCGGCACAAAACCCTGTCCATGACAATGAGGTATGCCCACCTTATCCCTGATGCTACAAGAGATGCTGTTAATCACCTGAGACCCCCAACTCTTTGAGACTGACGAGTTTTTTGATTCCATACCTGCCCACGACCCACTCCACCAGGGATACCGTCTTGTAAGCAACGTCCCGTCCAATTCTATACGCCACCTCCGGGCCAGTGCCAGCCGAATCTGCGTTGCGCAGTGTCTTGCCAGAAACAACACCACCCAAAAAACTGGACACGGCCTTCCTTGCTATGACAGGGGGCAGGGCCGACAGCATCAACTCTACATATTCCTTCTCGTCCTGGGTCATTTGGGGTTCCTCGCCTCTGGTTGTTTTGGGTAGGTTGATGTGGGGTAAATAATCTCTGCCTGGCACCCTTTCCCGCCGCAGAGCATTTTGTCGCGATCCCATCCACTGCCGTACATTGCCAGCATGGAGCATCCACACAAATCGCAAGTTATTTTCCCCCGTATTGCACGGGCAAACTGGGTTTCCTTGTTCATTTTGGCCCCTTTTGTTGGCTACAAAATTTCTACCGTCTCAACCCCGTGATAGTTTTCCGGGCTGGTGTATTCCTCGCTGGCACCCCTGATTTTTGCCCAACAGTCCCGGCAGCGATAATTGTCAGTAGGCTTATGACAATCATGGCATTTACGCTTGGGCTTGCGCCGCATCCTGCCCCCGCTGTATCTCTTACTTATCATGCAGCACCTCTGCCGTTTTTGTGGCTGTAGTCAGTTTGCTAATCATCTTGCCCTTTATCTGGCTGCAGCAGATTTTTACAAAGCACTCCTCAAACAGGTCTTTGGGCAACCAGGATACATGCCTGTTCCCCTTGTCTGCTACCATGTATCCATCTGCGTCTTTGTCCTCGTCTGGCAAGTGACCCAGACCCATAAGACTGTAGTATGTTTTTTTTGTTACAGGCTCGGCATCCCATACCAAAATTCCAAGATAACTTTTGCGGCCACCCATACCTATTCTCCCTCCAGTAATTCTTTGATGTGATAACCCCACTCATATCCGCCGGGCCAATACGCCCAACCAAAGAGACGCACGGCAAGAAACATGGGGGTTGCCCATACCCATCCATACCATTGTTTGTATCCGTCCGCATATTCAAAGGCGACAAAACGGCCATTAGGCAGTCTCATTCCACCGTCCCAGATGCGTTTCCAAAGGGTTGCGTCTGCCTTGAGACGTGCAAACCTCCCGCCGCCTCCGCAGTAGTAGGCGCAATCGTGTTCCACGCACGCAAGGTTAAAGGGGCATTCCTTGTTTGTAATCTTGCGCCACATCCTGCTAAATCGCCCGGAGCAATAATTGATAGCAATGCCCAGCTTGCGGGCCTCGGCTAAATAGTAATCGTAGGCTGTCTGGTCTGGCATATATGCGTCTCCTGGCTTAATAGATGTAAATTGCTTGTTACTTCTGCACTTCAAGTGGCATTATATCCCGTCTATGCGTTCAATGCGCTTTCCTATCCAGCGCATAACAGGGACTGCCATTGAGTTACCGATTGCCCTGTATCGGGGTGTGTCGGGGCAGGCTTCGGCTTGCCTGCCTCTCCAGGGGATGCGGGTATGGTTGTCGGGGAAGCCCTGGAGCCGTTCACACTCAACAGGGGTTAATTTGCGAACCTGTAGCCCAAGGCAGACTTGGGGGATATTGCCACCTCCTGTGCTTGCCCTGAGCGTGGGAGATATCTTGTGGACACGGGGTTCGCCTCCGTCCGCTGACCTCGATTGGAAACAGATGCACTGCCCTCCCTTTGCTTCAAGTGGCAAGGATGTTTCCGGGAGATACACAGGGTCTTGCCTGCCGTGAAAAGCTAAAAAAGTTTCTGTTTCCCAGTCGCAACGGATTCCAGTGCCAGACATAAGGCACTTGGCAATGTCTTTTTCCTTTTTTTGGCCCGATCCAGAACGCCTTTGCAGGCTCTTGGCGTCAAATAATACCGCTGCGGCACGTCTCCAGTCTCCACGATGCGCGACAAGGAAGACTCTTCTACGTCTCTGGGGGACTCCAAAATATTGAGCGTCAAAAATCCTGTAGGCGAACCCATACCCGCATTGCGCCAGCATCCCGACAAAGGAGCCAAAATCCCGTCCTCCGTTACTGGACAATACTCCGGGAACATTTTCCCATACAATCCACCGTGGACGGTAAGCGTCTGCAATAGCTCCAAAGGTAAGCATGAGGTTCCCACGAGGGTCATCAATTCCTCGCCGATGCCCGGCAATTGAAAATGACTGGCACGGTGTTCCCCCAACGAAAATGTCAATATCTTTTCCCTTGTTGCCATTTAGCAGGTTCTCCATGTTCCCCATGTTCGGCACTTTGGGCCAATGGTGTTTCAGGACGGCGGACGGAAACGCCTCAATCTCGGAAAAAAAAGCAGGCTCCCAGCCTAATCCTTCCCAGGCCACGGTTGCGGCCTCAATGCCGGAACACACAGAGGCATAACGCATATTCCTACTGCACCATCTCTGTTGAGGCCATTAAATCCATCAGTTCTACGGCCACGTCTCGCAATTCCTTCATCAATTTTTTAGCCTCATCCCTGGTGATTTTTCCGTCAGAAATGGCGACACTCCCTACCTCGGCAACATCGCCCATCTCCTTAAACAGCCGTCCCAGCCCAAGGACAAAGGATTCTGGCTCAAGGGTTGCTGCCCTGGTTACTCCCAGACAGCAGGCATTGGCCGACATCCATTGCAAAATAATGGTGTTGCCCAGCACGGAACACAGGCGGGGTACAGAGGGGAGAGACGGCCAGTAATTATCCCCCTCGTTGAAAAAACGGTATGCTTGGGATGGACTCCAGCCCATTGCTGTTGCCACGTCATCACGGGACAGGCGAGACTGTCCCAGGGCCAGCGACATGGCCGCCGGAAAGGTAAGTCTTGTTAAATCCGTATCCACTCCTACCTCCTTGATTATGGAGTTTTGCCCGTTACTACAGGTTGACGGGCGCAAAAAAGCCGATACTACGGATGATTGTATCCTCCGTGTTATCGGCTGGTTTTTTTGGGCTGGGGCAGCAGGTCTTCGGGCATACCGATTTTTTGCAGGTACGCAATATGCTCCGGCTGGGGATAGACCCCATTAAGCACCCGGCCAAAACGCTGAGGAGAAATGCCAAGAGTTTCGGCTACTTGACGCTGGGTCAAGCCGTGGGAAATAAACCATGCCCGAATCTTGGCTTTTCGCTCAATCTGGTTTACCTCTAACCCATAATGTTTTTCATTGGATGTCGTGTTTGCTTGCATGGGTTACGCCTAACCCATATTTTGCGAATTATCAATAATTTTTTGCGAAAATTATCAAAAAAAATAAAATATGGAATTATATCAGAGAATTAAGGCTGTAATTGACCATTTTTGCAACGGAACCACCCTCCGCTTTGCCCAAAAAATGGGGGCAAAAGAAAGCACATGTCGCAATTATCTGCACCCACAAAAAAGCCGGGCCATAAAAATCAGCTTCCTTGATGCGGTATTGACGAGATTCCCAGAGGTATCCAGGGAATGGCTTTTTTTTGGCGAAGGAGAGATGTTGGATGCACCAAAGGATATGTTATGCGAACCCAAAGGGGTCTATTACGCCAAATATTGCGATGAGCGAGACAGGGCGGTGGCAGCAGAGAGGGAGGCATTAAGGGCTGAACGAGCAGTTGTTCGGGCAGAAAAGTCCATGCTGGCCGAACAAAAACGGGCCAGAGAACTAGCAGACAGGCTGCGTGACCAGCAGGAGCGTATCCTCCATGCGGTTACTGTCGAGCTGCACAGCCAAAATGCCCCGCAAGAACTTATTGTCCGGGTACAGGCCGCCATCATTGACTATTCGGCCACAGCGGGGATGTACGACCAACGTGGCCGGGCCATTACCGACCCAGGGGATGCAGGAGCAAGCCGCCCCCAGGAAGCAACAGGGGGCAGGGCCACCTAACCGCAAGCAGAGGGGGAGAGATGCCAGCAGATGCACACGGCCAAGCGGGAAGCCGATTTGTGAACCAAGAAAGGCGGGAAGACCGCAGCATCAACGAATTGCTCGGCTTGTGCCACGGTCTTATTGCGGATGGCGTTGTCAATCAGGATGAGGCGGAATATCTGCAAAAATGGCTGAATTCCAACCGTCATGTGCTGGATAAATGGCCTGCCAATATTATTGCAGACCGTGTCTATGCTTTTTTGCAGGACGGCATACTGGATGCCGAAGAACAAAAAGAGCTTTTTGACATCCTTGCCAGTGCTGTGGGTGCAGACAGAGCAGAAGCAAAGCTGGAAGAAACCGTTGCAACGACACTGCCTTTTGACAATCCTTTGCCCGCAATAAAAATTCCTGACAGGGAATTTTGCCTGACAGGTAAATTTGTCCTTGGGACGCGCAAGCAAGTGGAACAGCAAGTAAAACGCCTTGGGGGATTTGTACGCCCAAATGTAACAGTGGGACTGGATTATCTTGTTGTTGGGGACTTTGGCAGCAGGGACTGGATACAGTCTGCCTATGGCCGCAAAATCGAACGGGCCGTTGAGCTACGGGAAGAGCGGGGACGTTTAGCCATCATATCAGAGCAGGCATTCGTCGAGGCGTTAGTTGCCCTAGAAAATAGATAGGCTTTGGGTATATACGTAACAAGGCCACTCCATAGCGAAGCGGCCTTGTTACGTTATTGAGGACGATAAAAAGGATTTGGGTCAATCGGTCGAAATTGCCACCCCCCAACAAGCATGGCGTCAAACTCCTTTTCGGTGGTAAATGTTCTCTGAAATTTCAAACTATCAAGCTCTTCGCCCTCAAGAGAAACGTCCACGACATCAACAACAACGCCCTCTTTGGTAAGAAAAAAAGAAAAATCACCTTGGCTAAAACCGTTGTCGGTTCTCTTGAATTTCCACACAAGATAACCATCAACGAGATAGCAACCGTTTTTTTTGGGAAAGCGTATAGTAAAAAACACAGCTAAAAAAGGGGGAAGATAAATCGCAAGGCAATTTCCCGGTAATCATCGACTCTGGGGGAGGATGGCCCTCCATCCCAACATACTTTTTCCCGCCGCACCCTGCCAGAAAAACCACCATCAGCATAACGACAACCAGCTTGAGCTTCATGGCTATGTCCTCCTCTTTCCTGCTTTGTAGATGATTTTCAAGCCCTACGCAAACGTATAAAACCGATCCACTTTTTTTACTGTCGTCAGGAACGGAATTTCTTTTGCATATTTTTCCATTTGCCGTATCAGTACATCCGACCCGGTGAAAAACACCCTGCATATCTCCTGGGCCTCTGTGCGGAATTGCACGGTCAGGCATTTTCCGCTTTTGTTTTTGCCTGTGTAGCGGCTAGAGGTGATGCGGTATCCCGTTATGATAATTTCGCAATTAAGAATGTCGTCCAGACGGCATTTGTCGCCGTCCAAAGGTAGCTCCTCGTCAGCAAAATCAGCAAATCTTTTGATATTCTCCAAGGACATCTTTCTCTATCTCTTCAAGATTTACAGATAGTTGCAGGTGGTGGGTGTTGGCCCAACGCAACCACCCCTTGATTGAGGCCACAACGGAGCGATATTTCTCCAGCGTGATCTTGCCTGCTTTGTATTGGCCGGGCAGAGCGGCCATCCGCCTTTTTATCCGTTTTGCAGTGGATTTACGTACCAAAATCTTGTTTGGGAAGTGCCTGTAGCCCAAAAAATCAACGCCCTGTGTAACGGGGAATACTGCATCCTTACTGTATTTCAGGGCTAAGGCCGTCCATAAAAACTGCCCTATCTCTTGCCGCCAACGCTGAAGTTCTTTTTTATCGTCGCTAAACAGACAAAAATCATCACAATAGCGCAGATACCCCCTGACCTTGAGGGTATGCCTTACAAACATATCTAGTTCGTTAAGATACAAATTTCCCAGCCATTGGCTGGTGTAATTGCCGATAGGGACGTTTTTTCCACCAGAAACAGAGTAAACAATATTCTCAAGTAGTTCAAGCGTTGGTTTACACTTTATTTTCTTTTGCAGGATAGCAAATAAAATATCATGTACAATAGACGGGTAAAATTTTGATATATCACACTTGAGGCAATATTTATACTCCCTTACCAAATTCATTGTCTCACGGCTTCCTGCATGTATGCCACGTCCTGTTATACATGCGTAGCTTTGCAGGATAAACATTTTTGTCCAGATAGGCTCCAGGACATTCATTACTGCGTGATGCACTATCCTGTCGGGATAAAAAGGGAGGATGTAGAGGTCTCTTGTTTTTGGCTCGTAAATACGCCGTACTGTATAACGAGCGGTGCGAAACTGCCCCGCTACAAGGCTATCACGCAAGCGGCACAGTGCTTCGTCCCTGTTTCTTTCAACTTTGCGTATTTGCCGTTGCCACGATTTCCCCTTTTTCGCCCGGCGGTATGCCTCTGCAATATTCTCCTTGCTTGTGATAACCGGCCACAGATTGCCGTGTCGTTTCATTTATTGTTGACGGGGCAGACGTTCTCCAAAGATACTAGCCTGCCCCGCCCTCCGTCGTGTGTTTTGCCTTTCTGGACTTTTTCGCCCGTACCGGACAAGGCCACCGCATCCAGCCGTGGAGTTCTGCTGCTCCCCGTATCCGTGACACCCTGCACACCGTAATTCGCATTAACGTTAAGCGGCCCGTTATTCCAATTCGACCTGCGAGACCCGCAGTTCGCACTGTTATTCCAATTGCCGCCAAGCAGGGGATGACACGGCAGCCCAAATTTTCCGTGCGATTTGCGATTTGCGATTATCCGGCCCACGGCTCCGTGACACCCCGCACACCGAAATCCGCACGAACGCTAAGCGGCCCGTTATACCAATACGACCCGCGAGACCCGCAGCTCGCACCGCTAGCCCAATTGCCGCCAAGCCGGGGGCGGTTGGGAGCCAGATAGTGCTGTCCTGCAACACCTCCATCAAGACCGCTGTAGGCATTGGCCCAGCTACCAGCCCCACCAGCACCAGATTCGATTCCCCATTGCCAGAGGACACCACAGGTATCCTCACATCCAATATTGCTAATCATGCGACGGCCCGCCGTGTCTGTATGGCCGCCTGTGGTGCCTGGGTCTGAGCTTCCAGCGATGTTTGTTCCCTGGTTGGCTCCCAGGGAAAGAGACACAAATTCGCCCTGGGAGGGCATACGTTTTTTGACCGCCCGCAACCACTGGTCAAATTTATACCAGTGGAAGGCCGGGTTAGATGTACCGTCCGCAATCACTCCTTTATACACGCTCACCAGCTTGCCCGCTGCTACGGATGCCAGGTAAATGTCAGCCCATATCCCGTCCATTGCGTCATACACCATGCCCTCCGGGGCAGATCGTGGACGATGGGTAAGACACCAGACGCTATTCGGCAAAACAGAGCCGGAGGTATATCCGCTCAAGGGGTGTGTAGGTATCCCCCCAACATCGGCACAGAGAGTGTGAAACCCACCGATTTTGCGGGAATTTTCCGCTGTTGCGCCCTGGGGAAAAGTGCTTGCAAGGCTGACAACCACTTCGGCGTAGTCGCCCGTATCCACAAAATACACATAATAATCCTTGCCGGGCAACATGGTACTGCCTGTGTCCAGAGCATCCAGCAGCGGGATTTTTAAGTCAACCCGGTCGGTAAACACCTTGTGCTTACCATTTGCGATAATCTTGATGGCAGTGTCCGCATTGATGGTGAGTTCTGCCGGGCCGGATCGAACCAAAAAAGGAGAGTAGGCCACGTTTACCGATGGCTGCATTTCGTGGAGAGTGTCCGCCGTGGTAAAATACTCTCCCTTGTTTTCGTTCTTCCACTTTACTGCTATCTGTTTCCTAGGCATGATTAAGTACCTCCTGCGCTTCTTGCAGGGTGAACCCTAAACGATACAGGGCTGCACCAGGGTCATCCTTGTACTCGCTTTGGTAGCGTTCCTTGACCTCCGGTTCTTCCTCTTGTCCGGCAATCTCGTCATAGATGATGACAACCTTGTGGGTGTCATCTGTTATGCCTGTCTCATTTTTCTTCAGCTTTTTGGTTACAATCCAGTTTTTCCGTGTATCCACCATTTCCTGCAACCCGGCCTTTACCTTATCAGCAAACTCAGGGATAGTAAGGAGGTTATACACATCCGCCTTGGTGTTGAGTGTTCCTGGGTATCCTCGCATGACTCCTCCATAATTTTATAGCATCTTCAACAATGCTGGTTAACCACCAATAATACCGCCACACCATGTCCCATCGCCACAATACGACCCGCTCCCGCACCAGTTACACTGACCGATATAGACATTGACGACATTGCTCGTCAGGCTGTCATACCGGGTAACATTATCGCCCATGACTCTTGCAGATACGGCGTAGTTCCCTTCTGCCTCCCATTGCAGGGTTATTTCTGCATCTGTTGAGCCTGTCAGCGCACCACTTACTACAGACGGGCTTCCTGCCGCTGTCCAACGTATCTCTCTGGCATCCGGGTCAACACCGTGGAGCTTGAGGGTAAGCGACATGGTTGTATTGCCTGCCGTGGTTCCATACAGCATGGGGGCAGGGATGCGATAAATCACCTGATAGAGGCTCCCTGCTCCACATGCCCGCCAACGTGCGTGTCCCGTGGCCGTGCTGGTACAGCACCAGATGTCATCCCCACAGACCCAGTACATGCCCACTGCATACCCATCATCTGTTGGCATGGGTGGGCGATCCATTGTAACGCTTATTTTGTCTTGGAGCAGAGCGTTTTGGCTAAGAGCAATGTTGTTGATTTGCTCGGATAACGCCTTGATGCGTCCCCGCACGGAGTCTGCGCCAGACCGTGCCGCAAAAATCTCTGCTTCCAGCGCATTAAGACGGGAGTCCCGATTCATAAATTTTTTGTTAAAAACAGCGGCTCTCGCATTGAGTTCGTCCGTCCAATCTATAAACTGCTGATTGTAGGCATCTGTCATCGCATTAAATGCCGCTGCCCAAGCATCAATCTCCTGAGACAAAAGCACCAAGGCTGTTAAAAAGGCATCTGCCCTGGCGTCAAAATCAACGGGAGACTGCCGTGTGGGAGCAGGGGGTAACTGTGTAACAGACGGCAAGATATGTTGTGGCATAGTGTACGCTCCGGGGGTAGGTGGTTAGCTCCTAAATAAGTCCCTGTACCGTGAGATTGCAGGTGGACATGACAGGGCCGGGGAGGACAATGTTAAAATCAGAATAATAGCCAAAAACAATCAGAGACTCGTGGCATGTGTCGGCATTGTTGGCATCCCAGATACAGGGCTTGGCCCGGTATCTGGCAAGATTGCGTTGCAGGGCATCCACGCTGGCCGTGCTGATTTGTAAGTCCACACTCAACTCCTTGGCCCACCGTCCTTGCCTTAGTTCCGTGTGGCCCTCATCATCTGCATAGACACGGGAGTAGTCTGTAATACCAACATCAGCCCCCCATTGAGACGGCCCAAGATGCCGGGCCTGGCCTGCCATCACATGTCCGCACATGACGCTTTCGCCGGGATTACGGTGGATGACAATATGGGTGGTGGATTTGTAATAGGCGGGGATAGGGACAGTTACGGCCCGCTTCCACAAAAAAGGGCCGAAAAAATAATCCGACCAGCAGACAGAGGCGTCAAGACGTAAATTCCAGGTCTTTTCAAATACAGTTTCGCCTTCTGTGTTATTGCTTACTGTAATATCAAGACGGACTGCATACGTATCAAGTATAACAAGGTGGTCACAACGGTCTGTTTTAATTGTAACATCAATAGTTTCTTCATTTTCCGTCTGTGTATGCAAAAACTGGTCAAACATCTTCCATCTGTTGGTAACGCCTTCACGCCGCCAATACGCTGCAAGGCTGGCAGTATGCACTTCCTTGAGTGTTGCTTTTGCTTTGGATTTTGCTCCGGTAATAACATCCGTCCCCGCAAAAGACCCACTTACCTTATGCAGGATAAGGTTGCCGCCTGCGCCTCCCACCACTTCTGTAAGGACTCCCGACCCCCCCTGCCCGCCAACAATTTCGCCTTTTTGAAATCCGGCAACAGAGCTTTGCGGCTCCACAAAAAGACGTTGGGCATCAACGGCCTCGTTGCTGTCAGGCGGGTAATTGCCCTGGTTGTGCGAGCGCAGGGCAAGATAGATTTCCTCTCGCTGTCGGGCACGGGCATCGCTATGAGCCACTATCACGCGGTCTCCTGCACTATAGGTTGTGTCCGGGTTGTAGGCAGGGATATCATCGTCCGGCACGTTAGAGGTAAGCAACACCGTCTCTATCGGCTCAATAACCCGCATCTCTCACCTCCGGCTGTCCTGTTGCATCCCAGCGATCCAGTATTTTTGCTGATTTTTGGCAGTGCTTGGCAATGGTAAACAAGGCCCGGCCTACATCGCCATCCATGCTGGATGATTGAGAGGCTTGCAGTGCCCTGGCAAGGGCACGGGCCAGAGCATCGTAATCAATGGATACGCCCTGCATGGCATCGGGCACACGGCCAGCATTGATATCGTCCAACCAGGCCATGCCAGCACGGGAGATGACACCCTCGCCCAAGGCCATAGGCACAAGGCCGTCATCATAGGGGTTGGATGCGAGGACAGCATCAACAATACCACCATCGTAGCGGCCAATCCTTCCTGTAGAGCCGCCGGGGGTTCCCCTGGTGGCTCCGTGAGAACCACCGGAACTACCGGTACTGCTACTCCCGTGGCTGCTGGAACTGCCCCCTCCGCCGGAATGTCCACCGTGTGAACTCCTGGAGCTAACGCCGGAGTGGTCATCGCCGTCTGCCCCGTAATCAGAACTTGATGCATGGTCGATTCCGCCCGTAGTGTTCCCGCCCCTGAAGCCGCCACCTCCGCCCCCGCCGCTATGATGGCTGATTGTACTATGGCTGGGGGGATGAGGGCTACGGGCAAGGTCATGGGCAGCCTTGGATGTATAGCCTTGGGCCTTGAGGGCCTCTTCTCGTGTGTCGTAGCTGGAGAATCCCCATTTGCTACCCGTTACAATGCCCGCCAGTGATGCCTTGGCTTCTGCGGTGCCGTGAGACCAGATACTGTCTGCAATGCTCTTGCCGTGGAGGCCAAACTGCCTGTCAATACGGGAGCGGAGATGTTTTGCAGCGTTGGCGTTTATCTGTTCTTTGAGAACAATAATGTTCTCCCCCAAAACAGGGTCATACGCCCACATATCGCCTTGTTCATCTACCAAATTCTGAATTTTTGCGGCGGGATTATAGCTTTCCAAAAAGGATTTTGCAGACTGATAGGCCAACCGCCCTCCGATATGTTTGTATTTGTTCTCCAGGCTGTCCCGCAGGGTTTCGTTGGCTCTCAAATCCAGAGCGTCCGCAATGGAGGATATGGCAAGGTTGGTAAGCGGCGAGAGGGCCGCAAGCATCATTCCCGGCAGCCCCGCCCCGGCAAGGGTAGCGATTCCAGCATTGATAAATGACCCGATATTGATTTTGCCTGCTCCGGGCGTATCTATAATATAATCTCCCACTCCCAGGCCGTATGACCCAAGCTCTCCGATAAAATTACCTGCAAAGCCCGTAACCATTGTGGATACGGCCCCGGCCAGAGCATGGTCTAAGGCAACTTCCTTTATTTTGCTGGCGGATATATCAAAACCCGCATCCTGCAGCATTCGGCCCTGACGCATCACGTTTGCGTAGTTGGTATATCCGGCCCCGGCCCCGGCAATGCCGGAGCTTATTAGTTGCGCTGTTGCCATACCTGCAATATCAGGCTCTGCCCATGATGATGGGGTAAAGTCGTGCCTGGCCCCCACCTTGACGTGATTCACTACGTCGTCAAAAAACGCCTTGGATGATTTCCCCCCGTGTCCCACAGCAGTACGGATGGTCTCTGCCTGGTCTTTAGGGATGACCATTTCGCCTTCTTGCAGGGTGGCGTGGAGTTCGTCCTGTTTGAGCTTGGTTTCACCGTCGTGAAAAATCATGGAGGCAAAGGACGACCCAAGGCTAATGAGTTCTGTTGTGGCCCATTCTGCCGCCATTTGACCGATATAGTTGGTCATGGACTTGAGCACATTGCCCCAAAAGGATTCCCAATAATCGCCCAAGTCTTTCATGTCGCCAGTGATGGCATCAAACAGCATGTTGCCCATAACATCGCCGCTCTGCTGGGCAAAGTCTTCCATAATATCGTACCCTGTTTGTGCCCAGGTACGCTGATGCTCTTCCAGGTCATCATACGCCAATTTCATACCAGCGAAGAAATCCTGAGATGCCAAAATCTTCTTGCGTTCAGCCTCCTTGTGTGCGCGGAGTTCGTCTTCAAGGATTTTGTTTATTTCGTGATTTTCCCATTCCTTGACCTTTACCCTGTCTGCACCAGCGGCACGATATATTCTGGCCTGCTCATGGACGGCCTTTTTTGCCATCTCGTATTCATCTTCAAAGGCCGCTGTGTAGTCCTTCAAAAAATCAGCCTGGATGTTTTTGCGAACCCTGGCGTGTTCCTCTTCAAGACGCTTCTTTTCTTTGTATTCTCTTTGCCGCTCTTTTAGTTCCTTCTTGCCAGCAGCTATGGACGCATTGAGTTGTTCCCTGAGCCTTTTTGCCTGTTCTTTTTCTTCCCTGTCTCTTTGTTTTTTGATTTCCTTGTTTTTTTTCTTCTCTATCCGTACCAGTTCTTTAGCCGCTTTTTCTTCGGCTTTTTTCCGGGTCTCAAGAGCCTTAATAAAATTTCGATAGCTGTCAGGGTCAGAGGCATCGCTTCCGTAAGGCCGGGATTCTTTTTCGTATTCTTTTTGGAGCTTTCTTGCCTCCTTTAACATCTTCTTTTGTTCTGCCAAAAACGCTTTTGTAAACTTACTATGGTCAAGAAAGCCTTGTTTGGAGAGGGTTGCCGCTGCTTTTTCCAGTTCTTCTTTTGCTTTTTTTGCTTCGTCCACCATCTGCTGACGTTCAAGGGCAGATGTTGTGTCCATAAATTTTTTCCAATCGAGGTATTCCTCTTTTGCGAGCCTTGCCGCTTCAACAACGGTTTCGGACAAGGAGCGCAGCCCGGCGTATTTAACAATCCCGGCAAGACCTTCAAAGGCAAGAACAGCGGCCTTCCCTATAGCCGACAACCCGGATACAATATTGTTTTTATTGGCCCGTATTTCTCCGGCCAGGTCTCTAAGGGCCTGCTGTAATTCACCGCTCTGGTCGTCAAACAAATCAAGCTGTACCGATTCCACGGCAGACTTGAGTTCTTTCCATGCGCCCGCCGTAGTGTTGCGCATGGTATCGGCAAGCCGTGTCGTTGCACCATCTACGTTCTGTAGCTGGTCATACAGGTTTTCAAATTGCTCCACCTGCTCCATGAGTACCAGCACAGATTTTGAGGCAATCATCCCCCATCTTTCCTGTACTTCTGTTGCCCCCCATCCGGCTTTTTTGGCGGCCTTGATTGTGCCAATGAGGTCATTGGCGTCTGTTCCAAGCTCCTTGGCGGCCTTGCTGTTGCGTATCATGGCCTGCCGCAAATCCGTACCAGCATCCGATGCCTTGATGCCAGCATTGGCGAGGGTGCCGAGCAAAGCAGAGACCTCTTCAATTTCATAGCCCATAGCGTGGGCTATGGGTGCGGCATATTTGAGGGACTCCCCCATCATCTCTATATTGGTATTGGCCCTTGTTGTAGTGGCAACAAGCACGTCCGAAAAATGCGACAGGTCAGAGACACCCAGGCCCATAGCCGTGAGGCTGTCGGTAACAATGTCCGAGGCCAGGCCAAGTTCAAGGCCGCCTGCAGTGGCAAGGTCAAGGACACCGGGCAGGGCGGCAATGGAGTCCTTGACCCTAAATCCCGCCATTGCCATATATCTTAGGGCTTCGGCGGACTGGGATGCAGACCACTCGGTTGTTTCACCCATTTTGCGGGCGGCAGCAGTAAGGGCCTGCTGTTCCTTTTCTGTGGCACGGCTTACGGCCCCCACCGTTTTCATGGTCTGTTCAAACTGCATCCCAGTACGGACAACAGCAGCCTCAAAACCAACAACAGCACGCACGGACAAGTAGGCAAGAGCGCCTTTCATGGCCTTGCCAAAAAGGGACGCGCTCTTGCTTGTCTTGCCCATTGCCCCGGACAAATCACGCATCCCTTTTTTGCTTTTATCCGTACCGCCTTCCAGTTTGTGCAGCTTTTTGTTCAGGCGTTTTATGGCCTGTTCTGCATTTTTCCCATCGGCTGTAATGGTGATTTTGACTCTGTTTTCTGCCATGTGTTGCAATCCTTCAGGGTGGGTGCTAACGGTGCGTCAACAAGGAGTGTTGACGATGCGATACATATTGATATGCTGTCTTGTTGTAATGCTGACCGCTGGATGTGCGGCCAAGTCCGATACTGCGGCAGGCAAGGAGCCTGTGCGTGTTGCCGAGACTGTACAAGAGTCTCCGGCGCATTGCAGACCATTTTGCTCAACTCTATCGCCCCATAACAGATACGTTCGTCCTCAACGCCCTCTCAACAATCCCCAAATCTTCCCACGTCTCCAGGGATATGTCATTGGCCTGCAAGGGGTAGCCGCCTTCCCGCAAGTTCTTCAGCCATGCCAGATGCTCCACCCAGACAGACCGTTTGACCTTATTAGCCGGGCATCCCGTGCAGCAGGCCGGGAAAAAGCTCCCGTTGCTCTGCTTGCACGCCCTTTGCCGCTGCGGTGTACATCTCTCTCCGTAGCGGCGTATTATTCCCCCAGATCGTCTTCCAGTTCTTCAATAACGATTTCTGCCGGGCCGCCGGACTGATGCACAGCCTCGGCTCCTTCAAAGGCAACACGGGCGACAATCATTACAAGTTCCGGTGCGGCCTCCTGCAAGAGCTTTTTCCAGTCCTTGTAATAATCAGGGTCATCCTTGTCAGAGGATATGGCCTTGCCTTTCTGGGCAAATGTACCTTTCTTAAAACCTTCCAAAATAATCGCACCAAACTTTTCCTGCTGGCTTACGGATTTGTTGATGATGGTATCGCCCTTGCGTTCAAACAATCCTGCCCTGTACTTTACCCGCTCTTTGGTGGTTGGCATACGGTAATAGAGTTCATGGACAACACCGCCCACTGCATCACGCACTTCAATGACATTTCTTGTTTCTGTTAAATCTCTCATTGTGCATCCATCCCTTGCTTAGTTATAGGTCAAGACAATTTCATCATCGCCCGTGCTGTCAATGGTAGCGGTAAAGGGCAGGCTGTACGTCAGTATGCCGTCCCTGTCGCCGTAGCTTGGTGCGCCGTATTGGGCCTTGGGTACAGATATGCCAATGCGGTTTCCTGCCTCCCGCCCAACAGTGGCGGAGATGGCCGCCTTGGTTGCGCCACTCCAGGCAGACCAGGGGTTAAATTGCCCCAGGGCCGCTGTTTCCGGGTCAAGGGAGCCTGTGGGCCGCCGGGCCGAAATCTCAACACCCACAATACCAGCATCGGCATTTACGTCTTTGCGCAGGGATGTTGATACGCCCAGGTCAAATTGCAGGGCCGTACATACCGGGGTATATCCTCCCACAGTAAGGCCCATTGAGGACACCACAGGCGGCACAATGTCCGCGATGGAGGGCGACACAAGAGCCTGGTCAACAGGGTCAACCCAGAGACCCTGCATGGAAAATTCTATGGTTCCTAATTCTGACACAGCAGCGTTGAGGCTAAATGTCCCACGGCAGCCCAGAGCCTTGTGTAGGAGACCGTCCTGATAGTAATAGATAGTGCAGCTTTTGTGTTGGGCCGGGTCAGATTCCGGCGTGTAAACCCATCCATTTTCTGCATCGCCTGTCTTTTTCATACCGCAGGACAACAACAGGGCCTCGTATTCCGGCGCAAGAATATCAGCATCGTCCATTCCGCCGCCCTTGAGTTCCGTTGAGAGGCTAAAACTTACGGTCTTTGTGGTTACTACAGAGCCGATGGGCGAGAGGGTATCACGCACATAATCCCGTTCCACCTCTTCCCCGCTGGGAGAGATGGAAGAAGATGTGTTGCAGATAAACGCATTTTGCGCGGCAGTGGGTGCGGCATCCTGCCCGTATGTCGTCTCTACCTTGGCCAATACTACTCTTCGTCGTGTTAATTTTGGCATTTGCTTATCTCCTGTTTATCTATGGTTAATTACAACAGCATGTCCCTGACAGATATATCCAGCGTCCAGACAGCACGGAACACCCTGCCCATAGACGCATCAGGGAAGCTCTCTGCTGGATGCCACAAAACATTATTGGCCCGCAGCCAGGCAATACAGGCATGTTCTACCAGCAAGGCCAGTTCGTTGACCCATTGCACCCCTTTGGCGGCGTATGTGTTGTCCCGGTCATTCCTGTCTGCACAGTGGACAAACACGCCCACCATGACCTGATGCACCACACATCTTGTGTCCAGATTGCGGCGGCGTTTGCCCGTGGCAATCTCGATAACCGGACAACCTTCAGGGCGTGGTGGATGTTCCTGGTCAACCCCCAGATGTACTTGATGGGTGGTGTCCTGGCCGTGATGCTCCTGTACCCAGGACGTAACAGCCTCATCTGTTGCAAGGGTTTCTACCAGGCCGTGCAAAATATCGTTAAGCGTGGGATTCAAATTTGACTCCGTATCTTTCCAGCGCACCTATAAATTTTTCTTCGTACCGCTTGCCAATCCTGTTTTTTTCTTGTTCGTATCTTGGTTGTACCCATCTTCTTGCCCTGCGATACAGCCATTTTGTTTCTTTTTTGAGAGGGAACCCAACGGCAAAAAAGTATCTCCGCATTTTAGGCGTTACCTTGATTGCGGCAGGGACGGCCATAGAAGAGATGGTTCCGGCAAATCTGTCTGCCTGTGCTACAAATCCGCTTTCAGAGGTGTTGCCTGCCACTGTATAGCGGGGTGCATTGACCATGCGGGACATGGGCTTGAGTTTTCTGGATTTTTTGGACTTGGGCTTGCCCTTATATCTGCCTCTTTTGTATCGGGGGATGGGCCTGCGGGAGCCTTCGTCTTCTGTTGGTCTCCGGGCTGCCAGGATATGTGTGTGCGGGTTCAGCCGCCCCCACTTAATCCTTGACCCCCGGCGGCCCTCATCCTTGAGTGCCTGCTGCAGATACCATCCGCACGATTTGAGTGCTGATTGCTGTGCCCGGTTCCCTGATTTGCCTGTTATTTTTTGCAGACTCTTAATAACATCGGCACAGCCCTCTTCCTTGAGCGCAATCTTCACTGCATCTGTCCCGCATATTCCCGTGTCAGTATCAGTACATGCTCGTACTTGCCTGTCATCTCTACGTTATCCACCAGCCATAAAAGGCTGGCATAGGTCATGGTATCCACCCCGCTGACCACGTTCTCAACTTCAGACCGCCTAACCCGACATGTGGCCACCTGACGCAAAAACTCTCCGCCATCATGCAGCCCTGTTTCCCGCCAGCACATGGCAATAACAGGCTGGCCGTTATAGGTGGCTGGTTCGCCAATCTCGTTGTAGTGAGCGTCTAGGTCGGCCTGCATGATTTCTGTCATCCGGTTCATGCCCATGCGCCTGTTTTTTCAATGTCTTCCTGACATTCACGGCACAGCCGGACACAGGGTACAGCATCACGCCGGGCCTGCGGGATAGCCTCGCCGCAGGTCTCGCAATGGGTGAGGGACACATCCTCCTGACCGGACAAGCAGCGGGCAGACAGGGCAGAGCGTACAATATAGGCCTCGCTCTGCTGGGCGACATCCACTATATCGGCCATTATCGGGCCTCCTGCTTGAGGGGACGAGTGCCAAACCACCATGTTACGCACGTTGAGGCGAGGTACAGTATCATCTCGATAATAAGCCGATACACAGATATTGCAGTGCGGACATCCATTGCCTGGATTCCGCCTGCCGCCTCAATAACCGTGCGTACCTCACAGCGGGTATCCCACACCAGCCAGAGGAGATACACAGTCAACGCAGGGCGGATAAGGCCACGGATGACATCCACAGCCACCAATGCCGCCTTGAGGCAGACAGACTTGATTTTGGCAGGGTCAATGTATCTGGCGGTATCCGCTGTATAGGATGCCGTGCGCAAGGCATCAGAGGATTCCTGCAAACGGACTTCTTCCTCGGCCTCGGCAGTACGGGTACGATATTCCCATTCCTTGTCCATTATGGCGAGGTCGAGCCTGCGAAGCTCAATTTCGTGCTTGCGATCCTGTCGTCTCTTCCAGATGTCGGCCAAGTTGGAAAAAACAGCCCCCAGCACACCTGTCAGGCCGCCAGCAAGTAGCGATGTCAGCATATTGCCTCCTGTTACTGCAATCTATTGGTTCTATGTTCTACAACGTCCTGCACGTTCAGGACAAAAGGCTTCCCTTCCATGCGCCGCATAAGGGTTGCCACGGCGGGCCGGGAAAAAAGCACGGCCCGCTGTCCGCCCAACACCCCGGCCTGACGGCCCAAAAGGATGCATCCGTGGGAATGGGTTATCCATCCGTCAGACTCGGAGCCTGCCAGATTCCCCGGATGAATAAGGATCCCTGTTCTTCCTGGCACATCCTGTACATGATACACGCTTCCATATTTGCCAGACTGCACTACACGGCATGTATACTCACCCTCAGGGATACAGGAGATATTCACGGCGTTATCCCTCCAGGGAAGTTCTAGGGTACGGCATCCCCAGCCGTCCTGGAGTTGCAAAAAACCTAACGTCCCCTGTACGCCCGTTGACATGCGATAGATATGTGCTTTTTTCATAAGATTCCCTGCCCATCATCGTTTAAAATCTCTGTCTGCTTGGCTGCCGGGATGGTGGAATATAGCACTAAGGCCCTGAGCATTCTGTATTGCCTAGCCTGCTCACGGCCTGTTTTTTCGATATGGTCAGACAGCTTTTTTTCCAGGGCCTCAATGCGCTCATCTATACGACACTCCTTTTCTCCCAGGGTATTGTTCAACCCCTCCCTCCATGCACGGCAGGCTGACTTCTCAACAAAGCTCTTGCCTTTCCAGATGTGGACAATCGCCCCCACCAAAACAGATGAGATAAACGATATTGATGCTGTCTCAAGACCAGTGAAAGCCATACTATATAATCCCGTGTAAGATGTTGGCCCTGCACTCAATCCAACGACCGGAACGAACTATCGCCACGAGAGCGCGTTGTGGTAGTTGCATTGAGTGCAGGGGGTATGAGGAGGGAATGGATGCCTTGATAATACTACCCCAGCTTGACCGTGACTGTAGTGCCCCCTGCGTCTTTGGGATAAAAACAAACACCAGCGTACTTGCTATTAGCCCCCTTGGTGGCGGTCAGCTTGCCGCTATCGCCCACATACAGGGTCTTGCCCTGGGCAATGGCGGAATTGACGGCTGGCAGTTCCCACACACCTTCCAGGGCCACGGTACCTGTTTCGCCAACAAGAATATCCACCACGGCAACGCCTACTGTATCTTCCACGACTGCAATGTCGCCGGACAATACATCCTTTTCCGTATTGTTGGCCCATTGCATACTTTTTCCATCTGTAACAAAATTCTTTGCCATTTTTTACTCCTTTTGGATTACAACAGGGCTATGCCCCGGCGTTTTTAAGCATTCCCCGGTGGTCAAGCGCACGGACACCGACATCCAGGCGCACCAGATATTCCCTGCCGTCAACATTCATGGTTTCGGTCTCCTCGATGACCGGAGACTGGATGCCGTCCAAAAACATGACTTCTACCGTATCCACCTGCGAGGGCGAGGCCATGAGATACCATGCTGTTGTGGACGAGGCATCAAGCCGGGCCTCAACAACAGGGGTCAGACGATTTTCCCAGACATTATACACGCCGGAATTGTTGGCATCGGGCAGGGCAGTAGAGCGGAGCAGGACATCAGCCGTGGTCTCCAAGGCAGCCGGAACCAGAAGGAACGAAGGCTGGAGATTCAGCACGGCCCCGCCTGGCCCCTTCTGGACACGCATGGCAGCACGGGCCTTGCCCAAAGCGTCCGCAGACAGGGACGCAGCCTGGGCGATATTGCCGTGCTTTTCGTCAAACAGGGGCTTGTTGTCATAGGCCATGACCTGATTGCCCGTGAGAACCGCATACACCAGATCATTGATGCGGCGGACAGCTGCTGCGCCAAAGGCACGGGGGATGCGGGTAAACATGCCCAGGTCATCATTGATGATGGCCTGCCGGGTAATGCGGAAGGCCCGCCCGTAGGTATGCAGACGGTTGGTCTCCTTGAACTCGGAAAACGTGCCGTGCTTGTATTCGCCGGACTCGGTAATGAGTTCCAGGCTGGGAGCCTCGGAGAGCTGCGGACGGTCAGAGGGCTTGAAATCCGTGCTGGAGGCGGTGGCGCACCATGCCTGCCATGTGGACGGAGCCTCTTCATAGGCGGTCATGGCTACCTTGGCCGCCACGTTGGAGAGGATGGACGGAAAATCACTGGTGGATTCCAGCCTGACAACACCCAGAGCGGCCCCGGCCAGACGCATATTGTCCATGCCCTTGGTGGATGCACCGCCTATGCGCAGGCTTTCCCGTGCCAATTCTTTGAGGGTCATGCCCTGCAAGGTCTCTGTACCGGGCTCGGCCTTGTCCACCTTGATACCGCAACGGCGGCACAGGGCGTGTTCTGCGGCCTTGCCAAACTTTTCGCCTTCGGTGCGCCTGGCAGACACTGCTCCTGCAACAGAGGGCTTGTTGTTTGCTGCTGTCAGTTCCACCAGCTTGACGGTCAGGGCATTGGCATCAAGGGACATATTGGCCTTGATGCAGGCGGACACCTTGTCCGCATCCAGCCCCAGAGCGACCCCTCGTGCCTGTAAATCCAGCACGGCTTCAGCAGAGAGGCCCGCCTGTTTGCGGGGTTCTGGTTGTGTTTTTGGCTCTGCCCCTTGTGCGGGTTCGTCCTTGTGGAGCATGGCCTTGTTCATGGTTTCATCGTCCAGGCTTTCCAAAAACGCCTGGGCCTCCTCATCCGTTGCCCCGGCGGGAAGGCCGAGGCGTTGAAGCAGTTTTTTCAACTGTTCGTTCATAATACATACCTCCTGCCCGTTGGGGGCAGTTTTGGGTTGGGCTGCCATTGATATGGCAGCAGTATCGTCATCCGCACCGAACGGCACAAATGACACCTCAAAAACATCGCTTTCCAGCCATACGTCTATGGGGCCTTCAACGGTTTGCCCGTTGACCTGATGCGTTTCGCCAGGCCCGACTTCCAGCACCTTCCGGGCCTGGACGCCAATGGATGACTGCCAGGGGAAGCTCTCGTCAGCCAGGCCCAACACCTCCCGGCCGTCCCTGGTGGACGAAGAAAAGGAGCCAGCCGCCATAAATCCGTTGGCATCGCTTGTAGTGCTGTCTATGGTTCCCACAATGCGGCCCGCATCATGCTGGCGCAGGGCGGGCATGGTTTCCTTGGCCGCTCGTATCCCGGCCAAATCAATAACAAATCTCCCCCAGTATCCCCAATCAATAACCTTGCCTGTGTAGGCCAGCATGGAAAAACGCCGGGGTTTTCCCTCGTCCTGGTCTTCCAGTCTGACCTTTTCCGGGCTTGTCAGATGCGCCCGGCCATTCTCAACAAAGGCGGCAAGGCGGGCCTGATTCCATTCGCCTGTGCAGGCGGCCAGGGCCTCTGTCTCGCTCATGCCCTCGGCAGCTTTTTGACGGACGCAGCGGCCTAAAAAATTCTGCTTGGCTTCGGTGGTGTCCGGGCCAGAGAGACGGGCAATCCGTGGTTTACTGTGCTGTTTCATCGGTTCCCTCGTTGTTGTTTTGGGGGTTGGTATTACCGGCATCCGCTTCTTCACGCTTGAGCTGCTTCTGGACTTCGTCGTAATCCAGCCCCTTGGCCGCACAAATGAGGCGGCGGTTGGTCACGCCCATTGCCAGTTCGGTTTCAGCGGCCTTGGCATCCCGTGTGGGGTCAATCCACGGCCAACCGGGATTTTGCCACACAATGCGGACATCTTCTGGGCGCAGTCCTTGAGACAGCCCTGTAGCGTACATGACTTCCAGCCACTTGCGGGCAATGGGATTGTTGAGCTTTTCGTTGAGCATAAATTGCTGACCCATCCAGCCCCGGCGTTCGTCTAGGCTGGCAGAACGCTCGGAAGAATAGGAGGAGTCAGTATAGTCATGGGAGAAATTACCGTACCGCAGGCCAAAGCCAACGCTCTGGCCCTTGAGACTGGCCTTGAGGTACGGCTCGTACGTGGTGCCGGGACGGTCAGACTTGGCAACCTGTATTTCTGTGCCAATGGGGAGTTGCTGGATACGCCCCGGCTCAATGTAATCAGACAATTCCAAATCCCCATCTGCTTCTCCGCCGGGCAGGCCGCCGAGCATATTGGGAGCAGTGGAACCATAGTCCGGGGTCTTCACAAAAACACCAAAGGCAGCGGCCAGACGAGCGGCAATGCGTTCGGAGCTTCGATATCCAGCAAGGTCTTGTATTTCTTCTATGAGGGCTGCCAGCCGGGAAACACCTCGTGTCTGGCTGGCACGTTTGGGCAGGTAAAAATGGGTGATATGGTCGGCAGGATAGGAGGTGGTATCAAGCATTCCCGGCAGGTAGTCGCCGGGATGGGCCGTGTAGAAGGCATACCGTACAGGGTCGCCCTTGAGGTCAAAGACAATGCCCCGCTTGGCGTATTCTGTGTCAGACAGGATGCCGTCTATGGTTTCGTTGAGGACATCTGACTCGTGCAGGGTGAGGCGCAGGGGGCAGATGTTATTGTTCAGCCAGTCAGCATCCAGCCAGTCATGCACCAGGATTTCACCGTCCACCCACCAATGCCTGAGTACAAGCATCTGCTTTTCAACATAGCCCACCTTTGCTGCCCATGCCTTCCATGCTTCTTCCAGCCAGTTCAGCGGTTCTTCGGTACGGGCATGGATCATCTGGGGCCAGATGCCCATGTGGACGACATTGGAGACGATTTTATCCAGCGCACCGTCAACGTATCCGTTGTTGGCGGCCAGGTCTCTGGCACGGGCTACCAGCATGGCATTGTCCCGACGCAGGATGGCATCAGCGGATTTTCTGCCTGGCCGCCAGGCTGCATTGTGGCCGCCTTTCCTGGCCCCCACATAGGAGAGCATCCGCTGACGGTTGGCAGCCCAGCGCATGGCAGCATGGGGCGCAACAAGGCCCATGAGCCGTGTCCAGGTGCGTGTCCATATATCCAGATTGTTTGTCATCATCAGCCACGGCCTCCAAAAACGGCAGTGGCAAACTTGAGCTTGCCCCTGTTGGACACGCTGGCAAGACGCTGTTCCAGGCGGGTAATCTGGGATTCAATAAATTTGAGGTCGGCGCGGGTAAACTCCCGGTCGTCAATGCGGTAGGACTGGCCTGTTTCCAGGATTTTGTCCCGTGCTTCCTCGTACTTGGCGAGAGTGTTTTGGAGTTGTTCTTGCGTTGCCATTAACGTCCCCATTGTGCAGCTACAGATTGTTTTGCACAATGTAGGACAGATTCGGCAGCCCTTGTCTAGGTTATCTGTACTAAATCTAGTACAATACTAGGCAAATGGGGGAGGGGAAAACGGTGGGAGCCCTAGAGGAATAAGGGTTTTGAAAAATGCGAATGCGGGAAAAGTGGTCAAAAATACTAATGGGGACAAAAAGCCCCGAATCCAGAGAGGAAACGGGGCGGGGTAAGGGTTTATTCCGGCCAATGATTGTTCACAAACTTCGTGGAGCAATCATTTCCAAACCTGTCTATGACAGTATAGCTTTCATATTCTTGGTAAAATTCTGTATCGTTCCTTGCCTCCTGCAAGGATGAATACGCCTTGCTTATGTCCCCATAAAAACTGGGGAGAACAATAGCATATTCATCTTCCGGGCCAAAAGAAATCGTCCTGGAGTAATGTTCCGAAGCTATATCGTGGATGGTTCCCGTGCCGCTCATTTTTGCGGGGATGGTAAAATCATATCCACCGTTTTCAAGCTCTACCCGCTTGCCGTGAGTCCCTTTTGGCTTATTTGCAAACAGTTGTCAATCTTTTTTTTAATTTTTTTAATCTTTTTTTAATATTTTTTAGTTTATGCAAAAAAATCAAGGGTGTTCTGCCCCCTGGAACAAGGCCAACTCCTTATCCACGGCTGCCGCATCCAGTGAGGCCATCTGACGACACCAATCAATGAGGGCGGCTACCTCACCCACGCCCAGGCTCTTGAGTTTTGCCACGGTGTCCGGCCATCCGGCATCTGAGTCGAGGACGGACAGACGATCTTCTACGGCAATGACCAGCCCGCCCCTCATCCAGAGAGAGGACTGGGCCTGGAAGGCCCCATCATCCAGGGACTCCAGGACAAGCCTTGCCTCGTCTCCGGTCAATAATTTACGGACACGCTCCAGCCCAAGACGTAGTAAGGCCCAATACGCTTCAAGGTCGGCAACAACCCGCGCTGTTTTACTCCGCTTCCATTCGTCCAGGCGGGATGTAATCGTCTGTATTTGCTCATCTGTCATGGCGACAGTGACAACTGTTTTGTCTTTTCTCAGTACCATGTTTCGTCCCTCCAAAAAAAGCCCGGAGCAGATGTCCGGGCTTGATGCGTGTTATTGATGCCTAGCTGTAATGTGCCCAGATGCCAACCAGACAAAGCCCCAGACAAAACAAGCCAAATAAAAACCATGTCGTTGTCATTTTTGTTCTACCTCCCAAGCAGTAAAAATGTAGCTGGCGAACATGCAGATAATGGCGAACAAAAGCCCGATACCTGCATCACGGAAAAGGGCTGCAAGCACACTTCCTGCCGCCATCTTTTCCAGCGCATCTGCCGTGCGCTTTACCATTGCCTTTTTGGTTTCCTGTGTCAATTTCATATTCAGCCTCCTTGGTTTCTTTTTTGGCTGATTATGAACTTTTTGTCAATCTTTTTTTTATATTTTTTAATCTTTTTTTTGGGGGGGGGGAATAGAAGGCCGAGAATCTGGCCCCACAACTAATCCATCCACCGGGACGGAAAGATTCCGCTCCAGCGGATGGATTTTTATTACTCCTTTTTGGCTGTTTTCCCTGTGTAGTCTTCCCAGCGTCTCAAAATAACATCGCAATAGGCAGGGTCTTTTTCTATGCCAAAACAACGACGTCCAAGCATTTCGCAGGCAATAAGGGTTGTTCCTGACCCCAAAAACAAATCCAGCACAGGGTCGGTGCGGCACGTCGAATTTCTGACCGCTCTAGAGATAAGTTCTACCGGCTTCATCGTCGGATGATCCTTGCTCTTGACAGGGCGGTCGATGCGCCAGACCGTTTCCATGCTATCCTCAACATCGGACAATATTGTATATTCCGGCACACGGATTTTGCACGTTCTGGCCCCATCGGTAAAAGTAAGGATATGCGCCCCACCTCCTTCCTCCGGCGTTATTGTAACGGGACGGTCAGGCTCGACAACCGTTGTTTGTTTTCGATCACCTACCCAGCGGTGCGATGCGCCAGATTTCCATCCATAAATACAAGGCTCGTGTCGCCAGTGATAGTCTTGGCGGCTAATGACAGCGGCGTTTTTTACCCATATCAATGTTTGTTTGACCAAAATGCCTGCTGCGGCCAATGCCTCCCTAAAAATATGTACGTATGTATCAGCATAAAAAACATAACACGCCCCCCCAGGGCAAAGCACCGCAGAGGCATTGGCAAACACGGCCCCCAAAAAGGCAGCGAAATCTTTTTCCGCAAGGGCGTCGTTTGCGATGTCACGATGCCCTGAAGCGTTCTTTCTCCCTTTTGCCAAGAATCTTGTTTTTGCTCCATAATCAACACCGTATGGCGGGTCGGTAATAAGGCACTCCATTTTTTCGCCACAGGTTAGCCTCTCGACATCCTCTATTTCCGCAGAGTCGCCGCAAACAAGCCTATGTTCGCCAAGCACCCAAATATCTCCCAGCTGCACACGTGGCGGGGTAGATGTTTCTACGTCGGGGACAGCATCGGGGTCAGCAGGGGAGGCTATCTCTGCGTCAAGCAACGCCTCTATCTCCGCAGGGGAGAACCCGGTTGACGCAAGATTCACCCCGGCACCCAGCAGGGAAGACATTTCTTGCTGCAAGACATCCTCTAGCCATCCAGACTCTGCTGTTTTGTTGTCTGCAATACGGTATGCCCTGATCTGTTCTGGGGTAAGATGGTCTATGCAAACCGTGGGGACACTACCAATGCCTAGAGACTGGGCTGCAAGCAAACGGCCATGACCTGCTACCAGGCATCCAGATTTGTCCAACAATACAGGATTGTTAAAGCCAAAATTTTTTATTGACGAGGCGATACGTTTCACCTGCTCTTTGGGGTGAGACTTTGTGTTGCCAGCATACGGTATAAGCTCGGCGACATTTTTATACACTATTTCCATGCCTTCTACTCCTGTTTGGCTGTTTGCAAAGACTTAATCCCCTGCCGCATCTGGCAGAGCAGGCAGTCCTTGTTGTTGCACCGATGATACCGCACACGCACCTTTCCGCTCCAGGGACGGGTGCAGTACACGGGTATCCTCTCCTTGCCGCACCAGGGGCAGACTGCCCCCCATCTGGCCGTATAGTCCACGCCTTGCATTGCCGAGCGCAGGGCAACGGCTGCCACCTTCTGGATTTTCTGGTTCATCGTCTGCTCCCTGCAAAGAGGTTAACCCCGCCTGTGTACGGGTTGGGGGACTGGTTCTGCCGCGGGCGTACGGCTTTGGTCTGGCGTATTTCGTGGCGCAGGCCAAAAAACCAGCACAGGGCCAGCAGGTACACGCAGCAGTCCCAGAGGTGGTTGTCCTTGTGGGGCGGGCATGTCCATCGGCCTGTGCGGTCGTCCACGTATTCGCTGGTCATGTGCCGGGCATGTGCGCGGGGATAGTCTGCATGGAGATGCCATGCTCCGGCTGTGTCCGGCTCCATTTCCAGCTTGCCGCGCAGTTGATCCTTAAAAAAATTGGTATCCACACGGTAGAGCATCACGCCGCCTGGCACGGGCCGTTTTGTGCCGGGATAGCGGTCAACAATGGTGGGCGGCGGCACAGGTGCGCCCTTGATGCTTGCCTCTCCCTTGATGGGCAGGATATTTGGATGCTGTCTGCACCAGTCATATATCTGGGCGGTTCGGTGGCCCTGGCTGTCTATCACGCCCTTCCACACGGGCAGGACTTCGCCGTTTTGTCTGGCGTACACGTCCTGATACAGCACCTTTTCCAGCCCTTCCAGCGAGTCCACAAAGCCTTCCCGCACTCCCCAGGTCTCTAGGGCAGGGCCGCATTGTACGGCCCGAAGCTCGTACCAAAATCCGTTATCCTGCGTATCTATGCCTGCCACAAGCACATCTGCCTCATCAGGTATCAGCCCGGCAGGGCGGTCATCCCGCAGGGCCAGAATATCATCTTCTTCCCGACTTACGCCATAATCTATCCAGGGCAGGGCCTCGTAGCCGTTTCTAAAATCCTTGAGCTTGTTCTTGTCCCTCATCCCCCGCAAAAAGGCCGCTGCATACTCGGACAGGCTCACAAACCGGGACACCAGGGCTGGCAAGTGGAAGCCAATCTTACGGGGCCGACGGGCGGCCAATGCGTCAAACAGCGGCTCGGCGGAATCCTCGGCTACCCACTGGCCTTGCGCCACGGCCTGATTGCGCTGATGGTCTGTCCACCGGGCCTTGCACGAGGCGCATTCATACCATGCCCCGCTGGTGGCTTCGATGGCTTCCGGGTCGGCCTCGCTGCCGCCTTCCCATCGCACCTGTTTGGTGGTCATGCACTGCATCTCACCGCAATGGCGGCATTGTGCCAGATAGACAAACCTGATCTGCGCCTCATGCTGATACGCCTGCCAGACAGGGCCTTGCTCAATGGTGGGCGTGGATAAGAGCCAGATTTTACGGCCATAGCCGTAGGTGGTGGCGCGCTTGCGGCCAAGGGAAATGGGGTCAGCCTCTCTCTTGCCCGTGGTGGCCGGGTACTTGTCCACCTCATCAAACAGGACATAACGGCAGGGCTTGTTGGACAACTGGGATGCGGACTGGGCCGATGCCGTGTAGATGGTCATGTGGCGCAGGTTGATACGGCTGCCTGTTTCGTCCTCATCCCGGCCTGTGCGGTAGCGGCGCAAACGGGCAGAGGAGGTAATCATGGGCAGGATGCGGTCTTTGGCGTTTTCCCGTGCGACCTTGTCGTCCGGGAACACATAGAGGATGTCGCCGGGGTCAACATCAATACAGCGGCCCGCAAAATTGTGCATGACCTCTGTGCCGCCTATCTGCGGTGTTTTGCACAGGATAACGGTCTCCACATACGGGGCAACTGCGGCATCCATAATGCCTGTCAAATACGGGGCATTACTGTTTTTCCACCCACCAGGCAGGACAGATTTTACCAGCACCCGGTGCTTTTCTGCCCACTCTGAGGTGGGTATCTGCCGAGGCTTGTACATGACCTTGCGCTCGGCACAGGACGGCACAAAGGACATCCGCTGCTCTCCGGCCACGGCACGGGCCAGAACAGAAGGCAGGGATGCCAATTGCGAGGGATGTATTGTGTATGTCCGGGCCTTGCTGCGCATGGGGATTTCATTTTCTCCTGTTACGGTATGGCCGCCTCTTCGTCCTGTTCCAAAACAACGACGTTAAACTTCTCGGTATTGGCGTACCCGTTGAGTTCTTCCCTGAGTTTTGTCAGAACCAACGCAATAAAATCCGGGATGCGTTCGGCGGAACCCTGGACGCTCTCCACGAGGTCTGGAGCGCAGGAGCGGAAAAACTGGGTAAGGGCCTGATCCAGCACCAGCCAGCGAGAGGCCATTTCCCTGTGCAGGTCGGAGCGGAGCATGTATTTTCCGGCCTCCTTTTCCATCTCAAACTCCATCTTGTCGATTTGCTTGCGCAAACGGGCTACCTCGTTTTGCAGTTTTTCCCGTTGCAAGCCTTCAAGGCCTTGCAGAGCAGGGTCGCTCACATCCACGGACTTGCCCAGCACCAGGTGCTTGCGCGCATACAGTTCGGCATCGGCCTTATACACACGGCCACCAGGCCAGACATAGATGAGGCTCTTGTCCCGATCCTTGTAGAGCTTGCTCTTGCCCAGCTTGTAGCCCAGGTCGTTAATCCACTTGCTGGCCTCCAGCAGGTTCGGCAAAAATCGGTCTTCCGGGACGGTGGCCACGTCCGCAACCTGCTCCGGCTCTTCCCCGGCATACTTTTCTTCCAGTTTTGCCCTGCACCTTGCCAGGCCTTCTGTAGCAGCATCCAGATCACGCTTGCGTGTAGCAGTAGGGTCGTCCCTGTATGCCCTGAGGCAAACAATCCGTGCATTGTGCAGGATAGCCAGCTCTGCGGCCTCTTGCTCGGTGCATTGTTTTTTTAAATTTTCAAGGGTCATTGTTGCTCCTCCCAAAAATTACCCGCGCTAATGCTGTGTGCCGGATGCCGGGCAACCCACTCCAGCACAGTTTTATCGGCCAGAAGCACATTGCTTATGCGGCAGATGATTTCCCAATTCTTCACCTTTGTTGCCCAGTCCTGGTCATACTCCAGCCGCAGGGTATCGCGCACCAACCGCACAGGCCCCTTGCTTAGGCAGGTGTAGAGGGACTTGACCCTGGCCGGAACCGTGGCCGCTGTTTGCGGATGCTGGTCTGCCCAATACGCCCGCAGGCAGGTGTCCAGATTGCGGGCCGTCAGTATCTCCACATTACACTGTGCCAAAAAGTGCCTTACGCCCTCGTCATCCAGCAGCCACGCTGCACGGCGGTAAAGCTCCCAGCGTTCCATGTTCGTCCTTGCCCAGAGTTGATCCACCCGTATCTGTGTCCTGGGTACATCCACTTGCAAGGGATACTGCCTGACTATGCCCAGCAACTCCCTGAGTGTCTCCGGCAGCGTCTGATCCTCAAGGCAGCCCTCATCCTTAACAGCTGATGGCGGTTGCCGGAGACGCTGGAGACGAGCCGCCTCCCTGTCCAGATTGCGGAGTACATACCCCGGCAGACCTGACCTGACCCAGGAGAGTACGGGCAGGCCGTGGTCACGCAGAGCATCGCCCACATCCTTGCCCATGCTCGGCGGTACAGGCCAATAAATTGCCTGGGGGAACTCATCTCCCCAAAATTTCAGGGCGTTTGCGACACCAGCGGCATCGTTGTCCAATGCAATCAAAATTACATCAGCCCGCCGCAGTATCTCGGCGGCATCGCTGTGGGGCCGCTTGGTTGCCCCGCCAAGACCCATCGCTCCAATGTGCAGGTGCCGTACCTCCTGCCACACCAGCACAGCGTCCCGCTCGGTCTCCACCAGCACCCACACCCGCCAATCAGGACGGCCATACACATGATACCGCCTGTTTTCGCCGCCCGGAACCTCCCAGTAGCGCAGGTCAACTCCCCAGGTTGTTGACGGGTCAGGACGGCGTATCTTGATTTTCACTACGCGGCCATCATCAAATATGGGCAGGACAAGCCCACGAGGGAGCCAGATTTTTTTAGGCCTGCCTGTACGCTTGTTGGTTTCTTCGGGCAGACCCCATGCAGCACGAGGCACAGGTTTGTCCTTGTTGTTCCATCCCAGCTTGCAGGCCATGGCGGTGTCCATGCTGATACCCCGCCGGGCAAGCTCGGCCTGTACAGACTTGTCTTCGGCCAGACGCTGGCAGGCGTGTTCGACAAAGGCTCCGGCCTTGTCCTGCCACAGGGCCGGAGCAGGAGCAGGGCAGGAAGGAGTCCATGACGGGGGTGCAGTAGTACGGCGAGGCGTAGAGGCAAAAGAAGCAGCAGCGGCGAACTCCTTCTTAAAGGCCAGAAAACCTTCAGCTCCAGTAAGAGGCAGGCCGTGAATACCACACCACACGGCAATGAGATCACCGCTCTGCCCGCAGGACAGACAGGTTCCCACATCACGAGACGGCGAATAGGAAAACGCCCCGCCCGGTGTGGACTCCTCATGCCACGGACAATGCGCCCAGAGTTCATCGCCCCGCTCTGTAACGTCTGTGAGAATAGACTCTGCTGTTGTCCGGCATCCAGCCTCTCCCAGCCACTCCAATGCCTTGCCCATAATTCGCTCCCCCCCCCTCTTCGCCTCTCATCAAATTTGACGACAAACATCACGGATCGAAGCTTAGAGGGGGAGACCCCCGGCTTAGAGGGGGGTCTTTGTATGTTTTCTTATTTATTACAATAAATTACACCCAAACCGAGAGGGGTTAGAGGCCCTGGCCGCAAACCTTTATATATATACATATATTACCTTTTTTTCCTTTTTTTATAAAAAAAAAGAAAAGCCAGCAGGCCTCTAAGTATCGAAGTTGTCCTCTTTTTTTGGTACTAAACTCTTGAAATAAAAGCACTAGCCATGTGAGCAAGGTATCGAACGACCCTCCTTAGATACCGAGAGGCATGCAGGTTAAGCCGACGTGTCCGCAGGAATCCACTCTGGCTTAATCGTTACATTGTACGTTCGGACATTTTTGGGCGGCACAATCCTTATTTCAGGACGATTCTTAAACTCCGAACCAAAGGCTGCGAGGGACTTAATATATCGTTCTGACATCCGTTTCTCCGTCTTGCACCAATTAAAAAACGCATCATAAATAGGTGATGCCTGGGTGCGGGAATACTTGTCCTGGCCTGCCGTAACAACAAGACACGTCTGGATAAATTCTCCAATCGTATCGGCCTCATCAAGCTCCTCACGGGTTTTTTTGACCATAGAAGTAGGCTTGTCAGAGAGGCCGTATCGATAATATTTAACCGAGCCTCGTGCGGCCCACGATAAAATTTCGGAGAGAATGGCCGGATTCTGTAGTTTGTACTCTAGGTTGCGGTCGATAAGATAGACGTGATTTTCGTCCGACAGCTTGCTTTTGTCGTCTGTAAAATGAGCATTAAGGGGGATGATATTTGTCCGGGCCTTTAATGCAGAATCCCCGCCGTCAAACTGTAGTGTATGATTGTGTACCAGTACGATTTTTACAATCGGGATAAAGTCCAGCATGTTATTACTATACAGTGACCGTACCTTGATGTCGTCGCCACCCGTCAGGGTCTTGAGTGCCGCCTCTGCTATTTTTGCACGCTTGGGTATTTCGGAGACAACCCCCAGCCGGGCAAAGCGCAGGTCAACCAGTTCCGGGGATGGGCCTGTTCCCGCCGTCATTTTGCTTTCCGTTATCATTGCGGCAGGGATCGCAGAGTAGTAATCTCCCATAATCGCCCGGATGGTTCGACAAAAAACGCCTTTACCGTTACGGCCCATAGGGCCAAAAAAAGACCAGTACTCCTGTACGTTCGTCATGCCAGTCATCCAGTATCCGACCGCCTTCTGGACATAATCAATGAGTTCTTCGTCGCCCAAAAAAATTTGTGCCAAAAAGGCATCCCATTCTTGGCTTTCCTTATTTAGCCCAGACCACTCAACATCTGATGCCTGGTTGATGTGCAAGTTGGGGTCGGGCTTATGGGATTTGCCCGTCTCCATGTCCAGGATGCAATTCTTGCAGGCAAACAAATTCGGATGCTTGTTCCACTCATCTCCGCTGATACCCAACGACCCGTTTCCCGCACCAGCCAGCGTCAGCACCTTTTTCATGTGCGACGGGTCTTTAAGCCGACTTGCCCTGGATGAATATTGCTTGGCACGTTCAGTTATTTTTTTTGTTTCTTCCTTTGGTGCACCCTGTTGCTTGCTTTCTGCTGCCTGTTTCTGCCAATATGTTGCTTGATGCTCATAGTCAGGAGCCAGTTCTGCAACGCACTTGAGGTGATTCCGTTTTTTATCGACCACCCACCGACTCCCCTTATGCCTATACCATTGCTCGTCGCTGTTATCATACAACAGTTTGCCCTTAAACCGTTCCACATATCGCCGGGCATCTCCCTGGTAGTTGTCGTGGAGGTCTTGGGACAATTGCTTAAAATCAATTTTTTTCTCCGGCGGGTTGCCGCTTCCTGATTGCCCCGCCGAGTCAGCTACTGTCTGTCGCCCGGCATCAACAGTCGCTCTGATTTCATCCACCAGAGCAGGGTCAAGCGGTTTTCCATTTTCTGACATACAGCCCTCCTCATACAACAATTTTCCACGCCCGCCTTAAAACAGGCGTGGCAAGCATCCATTTCCTTTTCCATTCCCACTTCAAAAATTTTACATGGAGAAAAAAATCGCCTCGGCTGACCCCTTCGTCCCGGAAGGCCAGAAGTACCTACGCCGAGCATTAGATATTTGGTTTGTTTTTTTAAGGAGGGGGATAGGGGGAGGGGAACGACGCTGGCCCGGCCCCCTTGAAAGGTGGCTCCCTGCGGTCGCGCCCATTGAATGGCTGGCCAAGGAAAGAACGCCGTAGAAGTGGGGGACAGGTGGGGGACAGAGAATGTCCAGAGACACAAAAAGAGCGGGTTAGCAACAGCTAAATGCTGTGCTAACCCGCTGAAATATTTATGGTGCCGGGGGCGGGAATCGAACCCGCATGATGTTGCCATCGCTGGATTTTGAGTCCAGTGCGTCTACCAGTTTCACCACCCCGGCAGGTTGGGATGGAGGGTTTCTATGGAAGAGAGACCAGGGTGTCAAGCGAAAAGCATTGTCCGTGTTAACAGGTTGTACAGGCTGTGAGCAGCGTATCTGAATGGCCTGGCAGGGGCCAGCATGCCTTTATAGAGGATCAGGATCGCACGTGTTTCCAGGGGGCGTCATGTGATGGTTTGTTCCCCTGCGGTTCCGGCCAGAAAGGGATTGTATGCTTACCGGCTTGGGTAGGATCTGACGCCTTATCCTTTAGCAATCATAGCAGCGATATGTTCCTTGTAGGGAGGATACACAACGCCTTGTTCCGTGATAATTCCGGTGATCAAAGGATTGAGGGTGATGTCAAAGGCAAGGTTGAACACTTCCACACCCTTGGGGGTAAGAGGAACATCGCCTACATGCGTAACCTCTCTTGGAGGTCTGTCCTCCACTGGGATGTGACTCCCATCTGGCGTGTTGGCGTCAAAGGTGGACGAAGGAGCCGCTACATAGAAGGGAATGCCATAATGGTTGGCCAGAATGGCGACACCTGAGGTACCGATCTTATTGGCAACGTCACCGTTGGCAGCAATGCGGTCTGCCCCAACCACCACCTTGTCAACCAGGTGTCGTGCCATAAGCAGGGAACACGCATTGTCACAGGCCACCTTGACTGGGATCCCATCCTTATGAAGCTCGTAGGCGGTGAGTCTCGCACCCTGAAGAAAAGGACGGGTCTCGTTGGCAATAACCTCAATGTGCTTACCCATAGCAACAGCACCCCTGATAACCCCAAGGGCCGTGCCGTACCCGGCAGTTGCCAGGGCTCCAGCATTGCAATGGGTCATAACCTTGTCGCCGTCTTCAAGCAGTTCTCCTCCGAATCGGCCAATGGCCTTACACATGGCAATATCCTCGGCCTGAATCTCCCTGGCCAATGCCAGCCAATACCTTCCTAACTCCTTTGGGGTTGGTAGGGCATCATTGTCCTGCCAGGCAGCATACATCCGGTCGATGGCCCAGGCGAGGTTGACGGCTGTGGGACGGGCATGGACGAGCTCCTTGAGTTTGCCTGTGATCCCATCCCGCCAGTTTGGATCACTGGCCTCTACCTCACGGGTGGCCAGATAGGCCCCAAAGGCCGCAGTCACCCCAATAGCAGGCGCACCTCTGACAACCATCGTTTGCAGGGCGTAGATAATATCCTTGACCGTGGAGCAGACAAAATCTTCTTCCCTGGTTGGTAAGTACCGCTGATCCAAAAGAATGAGCGCGTCTTGTTCCTCTGAAAATTTGATATGGTCTTCCATGTCTTTTCTCTTTTCATTGGTTCTGGGTTGTTCAACTCGCCGATCTTTGAGGTCTCACCCCCTCAGTCTGCTAGGTGATCTTCTGGGCCAGAAGCTTATTGACCAGGCCGGGATTGGCCTTACCCCGTGATTTCTTCATCACCTGGCCTACAAAAAAGCCGGTGAGCTTTTTTTCTCCATCCTTCAAGCGGGCCACTTCATTGGGATGTTCAGCAATAACCTCATCCACGTAGCCCTCAATGGCCGAGGTGTCAGAGATCTGGATCAGCCCCTTTGCCTTGACATAGGCCTCTGGCTCACCGCCCTCTGCAAACAAGTCGCCAAAGACCTTTTTGGCGATCTTACCGCTTATAAGCCCCTCATCCATCAGCTTGACCAAGGTGGCCAGGTGCTCAGGTAAAAAAGCACACTCGCGGATATCTTGATCAGAATCGTTCAGTGCCCTCAGCATCTCGGTCATGATCCAGTTGCTGATTTTTTTGGGCTGGTTGCAGGAACTGACCGCTGCTTCAAAATAATCAGCCAGGGCCTTATCTGCTGTCAGGGTTATGGCATCATATTCCGGCAGATTATACTCCTTGGTGAACCGTGCCTTCCTGGCTTCTGGCAGTTCGGGGAGTTCCTTTTCCCAGGCCTCAAGCTGGGTGTCTTCCAGGACGAGAGGAACCAGATCAGGATCAGGAAAATACCTGTAATCATTGGCCTCTTCCTTGCCGCGCATGGGCCGCGTCACCCCTTTGGAGGTATCAAACAGCCTTGTTTGCTGCACCACGGCTTCACCATCATCAAGCAGGTCACGCTGCCGCTGGATCTCATAGTTGAGGGCCCTTTCTACATTACGAAAGGAATTCATATTTTTGAGTTCGGTTCTCACCCCCAATTCCTTGTGGCCGTGAGGCCGCAGGGACACATTGGCATCACAGCGAAAACTGCCTTCTTCCATATTCCCGTCACAAATGTCGAGATAGACCAGAATGGCTCGCAGGGCCTTCAAATAGGCAACAGCCTCTTCAGGGCTTCGCATATCCGGCTCACTGACAATCTCTATCAAGGGAACACCTGCACGATTGAGATCCACAAAACTGGCGTTTTCCGTGTCAGAATGGATGTTTTTGCCAGCATCGTTTTCCATGTGAATCCGGGTTATGCCGATGGTCTTTTTCCCCTGGGACGTGGTGATGCGAATGTGGCCATACTCGGCCACCGGCAGTTCAAACTGGGAAATCTGATACCCCATAGGCAGATCAGGATAAAAATAATTCTTACGCGCAAAGACCGAACGCTTGTTGACCCTGCACCCCACAGCCAGGGACATCTTGACGGCATATTCCACAGCCCGCTTGTTCAGAACAGGCAGGGTTCCCGGCATACCAGTACACACCGGGCAGGTATGCTCGTTGGGTTTGGCCCCAAACTGGGTGGAACAGGAACACCAGATTTTGGATTTGGTCTTTAACTGGGCATGAACCTCAAGCCCGATAACGGTTTCATAGGTAGGCATCCTTTTTTTCCTCGCTCTATTTGGTAACACACGATAACCGATACAATCGGTTCTTTTTCATTCTTTGTACGCCACAAACTCAACCTTATTTGTTGTCCCTGCAAAGCAGCAGGCAGACACGGGCCTCTTCCTGCATGTGACCAGCTATAAACGCGGCCAGATCTCCGGCTCCGCAAAACAGATCAAGGCGGTCTCCCTTGATGGCCCCGCCCCGATCCTGGGGAAGGCCTACAAAGGTCTTGGGAACGTCCTGAGCCTTCCTGGTGGGAAGACATACCTGGTGCACAAGCAGCGAGCCAAGGGGCACCTGATGGGGGTCTGACGCCAGGCTGACAAAGGGGGTGAGGATCTCACCCATAGCACCGTAGGGGCCTTTGTTGGCCAGGCGAAAAAATACATAGCTGGGATTGGTATTCAGAAGGCTCTGAACCATAGCAGGATGTTGCTGTAAAAAGGCTTTGATGCCCTGCATACTCATCTCCTCTCGGCTCATATAGCCTTTTTGCAGGAGCACCTTGCCCAGGGAAACGTATTTGCGGCCATTTTTTCCAGCATAGAGCACATGACGTACAGAGCCGTCAGGAAATATCAAACGGCCTGAACCCTGAATCTGCAAAAAAAAGATGTCCACAAGATTGCGCACCCAGGCTATTTCTACCCCCTGATCAGCCAGTACCCTGCGTGAATCAATGGCCTTTCTGTCGTAATAGGGACGAATCGTTCCCTTTTCGATCCGGTAGATAAGGTGTTGTCCGGCCCAGCGGTGATGAAAGGCCCCCAAGTCCGCAACCTGGAGATCCCTGGGAACCCCGTATAAGGGAAAAGGATACTCAGGACACGGGGCCGGACTCGCCTGGACAAGGGGTTCGTAGTACCCTGTCATAAGGGTTGCAGGCTCAAGCCGGTACCAGTCAAACATATCCGCCAGGTATTCAGGATGTTCGTCAAGGGTGGGCAGATACCTTAGCAGTTGTTCAATCGTATGCAGAAGATCACCATACGTGCAGGTGAGGGTATTATTTTGCAGGGCAGGCTTATGGCCTGGCTTTTTGCGGAGATACCTGCGGCTTCGTTCCAGGGCAGGCCGCAATGCCTCCCAGGTTCTAAACCCCTGTTGCTTGAGATCAAGCCGTGCCAGCATAGCCCTTTTTTCGTGCATTTCAAGGCGAACACATGCTGGAACAGGCTCTGGTACAGGCGGTATTAAAGCATTTTCTGGTTTCTGGGCTGTCTCTTCTGGAGCTGTTGTGGCGTTGACAGGTTCCTGAACAATGGCAGGATGGGGTTTTTCTGGGGGAACCGATCTGGTACAGGAAGATACCATGCCAATGGCCAGCACAAGCCCGAATATGGCAAGAGGCCAGATAGACCAACAGAATTTCACGGCTTTTTTTCCTCGTTTCCTCACAAGAGTGGTTCTTGTGGTCTTTTCTTGTACTATAGTACTCTTTTTTGTCTGGTAGAACATTATCATCTTAGTATATTGGTATAACAAACTCATTCAAAGTGTAGATTTTTTGAGGTTGAGTCAAGTTTTGTTCGTACAGCAATCAGGCGACTTTATTCGTTGCATACCTGTAGTACAATAAGTATCTGGACCCCAATTCAAATATTCTGGAAGCTGGGGCCAGCAGGTGCAGAGCGGATGTGCTGTCAGGGCCGTTTGATAGCGAGCATGGGATCAGGTTATGACGGAGTGGTCTTGGTGGCGGAAGAACTTGTATTGCAACGATTCCATGGTCGGAACCGTTGCATTATCGTATGCCATTGCAAGGCAGTGCAACAGGAGCCAGAGAGTCTGGATATGCAATTGACAAGGGGCGTCAAAAAGGCAACCATGCGTATTGCGGTTATCCTGCGGAAACTGAGTATGCAGGAGTGATCATACCCTGATATATTTTGGGTTGAGGACATTCTGTTTTCGTTTATTTCAACACGAGGAGGCTAACATGGTTAAGCAATACGATTACGTAGGGACATTATTTGACAATGAAAGTAATCCCAATAAGGTAACAGTTGCCTTTACTATGGCATATAAGGCGCTGGAGGCAGGACATTCCGCTGCTCTTATTTTAATGGTTGATGCGGTTCATCTCTCATGCCCAGGCAGGGTTGATGGTATTGATATTGGTGAGCCTTTTAAACCTGTTAAACCCTTGATGGAAGCCTTTCTGGAAAAAGGTGGTGATATTTTGGTCTGCGATGCCTGCCTTATGCACAATAACGTTGATCTGGATCTGGTTGATGCACGCCTGAAGAAGATAAACGCAGATGATGTTGTTACCTGTATCATGAACGCCAAGGGTAGTTTGCAGGTGAGTTAACTACCTTGCTTCCAGGTTGTGAGATCATCTGCCCCAAAGATCGGCTCCTGGTTCAACGTATCGGTTGCAAGAAGAAACGGCTCCTTGTTGGTAACTTGCCAAAAGGAGCCGTTTTTTTGTTATGAGAATGTATTGATATATTGCTCTATCTTCTATTCAGATTCATGTGCCTCGGCACTTCGTTGGCCTAATTCCCTGTCAAGCATGTACAAACCATGCTTTGTGTCGCCCACCATGCGTATCTGCTCCAGTACAGATCCAACACTATCTTCTTCTTCAACCTGTTCTGTAACAAACCACTGCAGAAAGATTTTGGTGGCATGATCTTTTTCTTCAATGGCTATGTCCATAAGATCATTGATTCTTCCTGTAATATACTTTTCGTGGTGTAAGGATTCAGCAAAGGCATCCTCTGGAGATTTCCATTCAGTCTGAGGCTCTTCAATGCCTTTGAGTCGGACTCTTCCACCTCTTTGCAAAATGAAATCATAAAATTTTTTTGCGTGTTCATATTCTTCTTCTGCCTGGACTTTCATCCACGTAGCACAGCCTTTCATATTAAGAGATTCAAAATACGAAGACATTGAAAGATACAGATACGAAGAGAAACTTTCTGCATTCAATTGTTCATTCAAAGCCTTTTCAACACGTTCCTTCAGCATGATACTACCTCCATTGGTAATGACATAAAAAAGACAACACATTGACTCAAAACGTGCTGTCTGTACAACACATACGTTCTTCTTATTTTCCTCGCATAAGAGAGATGGTTCAATGGCTATTCATCCTCTTCTGCTTGAAATATACGGACACGAACCAATCCTACCAGACCTCTCGGACACAAACGCCCTTATTCGCCATATAGGTTTTGAGCTCAGGGATGGTGTATTCACCATAGTGGACAATGGAAGCGATAAGGGCTGCGGAGGCACCGCCTGTAGTGACGGCATCGACCATATGCTGCGGGGTGCCTGCACCGCCAGAGGCAATGACTGGTATATTGACATGATCCACAACCAGCCGTGTCAGTTCAAGCTCGTAGCCATCTTTGGTGCCATCGGCATTGATGGAGTTGAGGCAGATTTCTCCTGCACCGAGTTCCACCACGTGTTTGGCCCACCAGAGGGCATCAATGCCCATATGTTTACGCCCACCGTGAATAACGATTTCATAGCCGGAGGGAATGGATGGGGTTTGGGGCACCTTGAGAACATCCATGCCTACGACCACGCATTGTGATCCAAAGGCCGCTGCCCCCTGGGTGATGATGTCCGGGGTTTGCACGGCAGCGGAATTGACCGAGATTTTTTCCGCCCCAGCCCCAATGACTGCCCGCATATCCTCAAGGGTACTGATACCTCCTCCCACGGAAAAGGGGATAAAGATATGTTTGGCCACGTTTTCAACCACCTTGAGCATGATGCCCCGGTGTTCTGTTGAGGCTGTGATGTCGTAGAAGACGATCTCATCAGCTCCTTGTTCGTAATAGGCAGAGGCGGTTTCTACAGGGTCGCCGATATCCACATTGCCCTTGAATTTGATACCCTTGGTCAATTTGCCGTTTCTGACATCCAGACAGGGAATGATGCGTTTACTGAGCATGGGTGATTCCCGTGCAATAGGTTGCGAAATTATGCAGGATATGGAGTCCGGGCTTCCCGCTTTTTTCAGGATGGAATTGGACGGCCCATAAGCCGTCACGTCCCAGTACGGAACAAAAATCCTGTCCATAGTGGGTGGTTCCCACAACATAGTCCGGGGCTGGCTCTGTATAGTAGCTATGGACAAAGTAAAATTGGGAGTCAGAGGAAACACCTTCAAACAAGGGACAGGGACGGGTTAGGTGAACCTTGTTCCAGCCCATGTGAGGGATACGGATGGGTTCGCCGTTTTCTTCCTTGAGATCCCTGGGAAAGGGCAGGCATTTTCCTGGGATAATTCCAAGGGTTTGGGTGTCGTTTTCCTCACTATGATCAAGGATGATCTGACATCCCAGACAGATACCCAGCAAGGGGCGGTTATTGGCAACGCACCAGGCAAGGGTTTTGTCCAGTCCTGAGCGTTTCAGGTGATGCATGGCCGAACCAGCAGCACCAACCCCTGGGAAGATAATCCCATGAGCCTGGGTGATGGCTGCATGTTCGTTGGTAATACAACACGGGATGCCAAGATGATCCAGGGCCCGGCGAACACTGGTAAGGTTGCCGGCCTGATAATCCACAAGAGCAAGCATGGAGATGTCCTTATCAAAGAATACAAGAGCAAGTATGATACATGGGCAGGCAGGTTTATAGCCGGAATACCCCTGATCCGCAATTCTTTCCTGCGGGGATTTGGATTTGAATGTTTCCAGGTTTGGGATTAGATACCCCTTCTGGGTGACGGTTTACAACAACATCAACATAACGCAGAGGATGCTTTGAGGGCATTCTGGTAAGGAGCGATATATGTATATTGTAACAGGCGGAGCAGGATTTATCGGCAGTGCCATGGTCTGGAAGCTCAACTGCATGGGGATTGAGGATATTCTTATTGTGGATAATTTGGGTACGAGTTCCAAATGGAATAATCTGGTGGGTCTCAGGTACAGGGATTATATCCATAAATCAGTTTGTATTGAGAAGATACGTTCTGGCCGTTTTCATAAACAGGTAGACGGCATCATCCACATGGGGGCCTGTTCTTCCACCACAGAGCAGGATGCCGACTATCTCATGGAAAACAATTTTCACTATACCCGTACCCTGGCAGAATATGCCCTGAATCAGGGGGCGCGGTTTATTTATGCCAGTTCTGCTGCCACCTATGGGGATGGTTCCCGCGGCTTTGACGATGACCCAGAGACAATGGATCACCTCATGCCTTTGAATATGTACGGTTATTCCAAACAATTATTTGATATGTGGGTGAAAAAAAACGGCTTGCTGGACAGCGTAGTGGGGCTTAAATTTTTTAATGTCTTTGGCCCTAACGAATATCATAAGGGGGATATGAAAAGCGTTATCTGCAAGGCCTTTCACCAGATAACAGCCACCGGAACAATGGAATTGTTCAAATCCTATCGACCTGAATACAAGGACGGGGAACAGCAGCGGGATTTCGTCTATATCAAGGATTGTGTGGACGTGATGTGGTGGCTTGTTACCCACAGGGAGGTTGGGGGCATTTTTAACGTAGGCACTGGAAAGGCCAGAACATGGAATGACCTTGTCCGGTCAGTGTTTACTGCCATGAAGCGTCAACCCTCTATCCGCTATGTGGACATGCCCCTTACCATCAGAGACGCCTACCAATATTACACCCATGCCTCTATGGAGCGACTTCGTGCGGCAGGATATACCCTGCCCATGCGCTCTCTTGAAGAGGCTGTGGCCGACTATGTGACAACATATCTTGCCCGTGGGGAGCGTACCTTGCGGTTGAATGAAGGCTAGGTAGTGTCTGCCCAATGTTTTCGTAAAAACGCGCCTGTGGCCGAGTGGGGGTCATGGGCAATGTCTTCAGGAGTACCTTGAGCCACGATGGTGCCGCCGTTGTCACCGCCCCCAGGGCCGAGGTCAATGACATAATCCGCTGCAGCAATAACATCCAGATTATGTTCAATAACCACAACTGAAGCCCCTTTATCCACCAGGCGGTTCATCACATGGATGAGCTTGCCCACCTCGTGCATGTGCAGTCCGGTGGTGGGTTCGTCCAGGATATAGAGGGTGCCGGGAAGGCGTTTTTTGCCTAATTCCCTGGAAATCTTGATGCGCTGGGCCTCACCGCCGGAAAGGGTGGTTGCAGGCTGTCCCAGCCGGATATACTCCAGACCCACCTCCTCAAGCACCCCCAATCTGCGGTGAAGAAGGGGGTACGCCTCAAAAAAGGCCCTGGCCTGGCGCACAGTCATTTCAAGCACCTGGGCGATGTTTTTTCCGCGATAGGTTACATCCAGGGTTTCCCTGTTGTACCGTTTGCCCCCGCACACCTCGCAGGTGACAAAGACATCGGGCAAAAAGTGCATCTCAACCCGAATCTGTCCGTCACCACGACACGCCTCACAGCGTCCTCCCCGGACATTGAAACTGAAACGGCCCGGAGCGTATCCTCGTTTCCGGGCCTCTTTGGTGGCGGCAAAGATTTTTCGGATTTCATCAAAGACCTTGGTATAGGTTGCAGGATTGGAGCGGGGGGTTCGGCCAATAGGGGTCTGGTCAATGAGGATGATTTTTTCAACGGCCTCAAGTCCCTTGGCCCCTCCAATCATGCCGGGCCGTTCCACTTTAAGCCCGCGAGCCAGGGCAATGTGTTTGTAGAGGGAATCCATGACCAGCGAACTCTTGCCCGAACCAGATACCCCTGTCACACACACGAGATTGCCCAGAGGGATGGAGCAGTCAATATGTTTGAGGTTATTGGTGGCAACCTGCTGTATTTCTATACATCCCTTGGCAGGACGTCTTGTTTCCGGTTTGGAAATGGCAAGTTCACCCCGAAGGTATTTGCCTGTCAACGAGGGGCCACATGCTATAAGTCCCTTGACATCACCGGCATAGACAAGCTCTCCTCCTAAGAATCCTGAACCAGGCCCTAGTTCCAGAATATGGTCAGCAGACCGGATGGTGGGTTCGTCATGTTCCACCACCAGGACGGTGTTGCCCCGCTCCTGAAGACTGCGCAGGGTGGCTATGAGGCGAGCGTTATCGCTGGGATGCAGACCAATGCTCGGCTCGTCCAGCACGTAGGTGACTCCCACAAGCCCGGAACCTAACTGCCCGGCCAGGCGGATGCGCTGGGCCTCTCCCCCGGATAAGGTGGACATGTTTCGTCCCATGTTGATGTAATCCAGACCCACATTGACCAGAAAGGATAAGCGGTGACCCAGTTCCTTGAGCAAAGGGGTGGCAATATGTTCCTTGATGCCAGAAAAATGCAGTTTTTCAATCCAGGCAAGGGCTCGTGAAATAGACCAGGAACAGAATTGCTGGATAGTGACGGTATCAATCTTCACAGCCAGGGCCTCTGGCCGCAGCCTGGCTCCCTGACAGGCAGGGCATTGTCTGGTTTGGCGGAATCTGGCCAGTTCGTCCCGCCAGATGGAACCGTATGCCTGACCTTGTTCCATGAGGGTGAGAACCCCAGGCCAGTTGGCTGCGGGGTCGCCTTCAAAAAGGCTGTGCCAGGCCCTTGTACTCAACGCCCGTAACGGCGTTGTCAGGGTGAATCCGTGGGTCTTGCCCAGTCTGGTCAGGTCGTTTTTGAAGCGTTCAAAAACACGTGGTTTTTTCCAGGGAATTATCCCGCCTTGGGCCAGGCTTAATCCCTTGTTGGGGGCCAGCAGGTCGGGTTCATAATATTCCACACTCCCAAGACCGGAACATGCCGGACAGGCACCTTGAGGGCTGTTAAAGGAAAAAAGCTGGGGGGAAGGTTTGGGCAGGCTGATGGAGCAGACCGGACAGACCGCCTCGGTACTGAAAGGGATGGTGTCTCCTCCAACGATCTCAACCAGGATGCGGCCTTCGCCGTATTGCAGACCCAGTTCCACGGAATCCGCCAGCCTTTTACGCACATCCTTTTTGACCACCAGGCGGTCAACCACCAGAAAAATGCTATGGCGTTTGTTTTTTTCCAGGGAAGGCAGCGGGTCAAGAGGGATGACCTGCCCATCAATGCTGGCCCGGACAAAGCCTTGCTTTTTGAGCCGTTGCAGCAGTTTGGCATGGGTGCCTTTCTTGTGTTCAACAAGGGGGGCCAGGAGGAGAAAGCGTGTGGATTCCTGCAGGTTCAGGATATGGCTTATGATTTCATCACTGGTCTGCGGCTCAATGGGCCGATCGCATTGAGGACAATAAGGGGTTCCCAGACGGGCGAAAAAGACGCGCAGAAAATCATAGATTTCTGTCACCGTCCCTACAGTGGAGCGTGGATTCCTGGAGGTTGTACCCTGTTCCAGGGAAATAGCCGGGGAAAGTCCTTCAATGCGCTCCACATCCGGCTTGTCTAATTGGGGAAGAAATTGCCTGGCATAGGCGGACAGGGATTCCACATATCTGCGCTGGCCTTCGGCATAGACAATATCAAAGGCCAGGGTGGACTTGCCGGACCCGGAAGGCCCGCACACAACCACGAGTTGATTGCGGGGGATATCCAGATGGAGATTTTTCAGGTTGTGCTGTCTGGCACCGTGTATATGAATATTTTTCATGCGCTCACTCGTGCAGGTAACGACTGAAGGGATGCGCGGCAGGGTTGGAGGAACGCTTCCAACCCTGCCAACGTCAACCCCTACTTATACGTGAGCGTTGCGGTCTGGCAAGAGGGGGAAGGGGGGTGGATACGGTCTGGCTCGCTTTTCCTGTCCTGGAAAAATTCGCTGTTAAGAACAAATAAACTGTCCTCAGTAAGAACACATAAACTGTCCGGTTTGTTAAGGTGGGAAAGCTCAAGGAGGTTTTCCCATGAAACAGACAGA
>PDWJ01001650.1_pt1 | contig 57217 bp, 50 predicted proteins | sample 1430881 | NCBI WGS metagenome assembly PDWJ01 (sample SAMN01162460, study PRJNA174530) | Oral metagenome, whole genome shotgun sequencing project. | biome: Marine environment; feature: Marine mammal; material: Swab sample of the gingival sulcus; isolation source: swab sample of gingival sulcus...
AGGCATATTCTGAGTTGGCCATGGTCAGCTTGCCTTCCAGGCTGACATGGTAGATGCCAATAGGTGCAATATTGCATATTTCCTGGATTTTCTGTTTGGGCAAAAATTGTAACTCTGGACGAATGTCAGCAGCCGCATCCGTATTGACAGCGATCATCGATATGCCAAGCTTTTTCGACGCTAAACTCATGATGGGCGTATATGCTATCTGGCAGCAGCACTTATCTCCAGCCCCGTCTTGGATTTCAATGGTACGCCGCTCTGTGCAGGTGCAATTGAGCAGCCAGTCTTTATCCACACCGATCAAATTGTTCAAATACTCACCCAGTGCCTGACTTTCAGAATGATGAAACAGCCTTTGAGCCGGTGGATTCCAGGCTATAACACGAAGAGAACGATCTGTTTCAATATAGGCCGTATCGGTAAAATTCAGTAAATTTCCAAGGGCAAGTGTTCGTTCAATGAGTTTCATAAATAATTCAATTTCAAAAATCAGCTCGCCGCGTTGAGCGATCCTGGTCGACAGGCTGTTACGGAATAGATAATTTTTTCAAATTCGATGCAGAATAACAAACCCCATATGATGTTACAATAGGCAGTTTCAAACAGATGGCCGGCCGGATAGGTTAAGCCATATCCCCACCGCTTGATAATCTTTTTATTCTCTGTTATACCCTGCCTGAAAAACTTGCAGGAGCACGGTTTCATGCAGCAGAAAAAAATTTTTTACGGATGGACTATCGTTGCCGTGGCTTTTTTGATCGGCCTTACCCAGGCCGGTGTATTCCAAAATGTTCTGTCTATCTTCCTTAAGCCCATGTCCCAAGCGTTTGGCTGGAATCGCTCCATCATCACCGGCTCCATTGCTGTCGGCTCCCTATCCGGCGGCATCCTTTCTCCTGTGCTTGGCCCTTACCTGGATCGTCATGGCCCTCGAAAAGCCGCATTCTGGGGCATTACCATTTTAAGTGCGGGCCTGATCGCATTGTCACAACTGTCTTCGGTCTGGCAGCTCTACCTGTTTTTTGGCACCGGCAGGATGATCTCCTCGGGTCTGCTGTCCCTGGTGGTCACGGTCAGTGTCTCCAACTGGTTTATTGAAAAACGGGGGCGGGCCATGGGAATTTCCCAGTTGGGCAGCCGCATCGGCATCGCGTTTCTCCCGTTGCTGGTACAGCATATTATTCTTTCCTATGGGTGGCGCACGGCCTGGGCCGTATTGGGCGGTATTGTATTTGCTTTTTCGGCGCTTCCCAGTCTGATTTTTCTGAAACGAAGACCCGAAGACGTTGGGTTACTGCCGGATGGCAGAGCACCGGAAAAAAATCTAAGGAGCGGCAAAGCACCGGATGAGACAAAACAGGCAACGGTTTTGAATCTGGAAAATGAACCCGTGTGGACTCGCAAAACGGCCTTTCAGACCGTTTCATTCTGGCAGCTGGTGTTTGTCATGTGTGTGATTTATCTGGTTGGAGCCGGGTCTAATTTTCACCTGTTTCCATTTATGACGGACCAGGGATTGCCGGCAACCATGGCGGTGCTGGTTATCACTGTTTTATCGGTTTGCGCCGCACTGGGCGGGGTGTTGTTCGGTTTTCTGGCCGAAAAAATCTCGGTTAAAATACTCATGGGCGGTGTGCTGATCACCATCGGAATCCTCTTCTATACGGTTTTCTGGGCTGTCAAGTCGCCTGTGTGGATCTTTTTATTTGCCCTTGTGTACGGCACGATCCGAGGTGGGGTCTTGCCGTTAATTTTTCTGCTTTGGACAGAATTTTACGGCAGACGATCCTCTGGAACCGTGCTGGGAATTGCCGGGCCCTTCCGGATGGCTGCAAACGCTGCCGGACCGGTTTCAGCAGCCATCTTTTTTGACCTGTTCCATAGCTACTGGATTCCCTTTTCAGCCTTTACGATCCTTTTGGTGATGGCCGGTCTTTTGTGTTTGGCCGCAAAACCGCCTGTCAGCCCGCAATTGGGTTTTCCCCCCGGCAAGTGAAAGGTGATGATTAAGGCCCATGATCAGAATTAAATCTTCCAAAGCTGCGCCGGATTTTAAGTCGCCATCAAGGCACGCCAATGGACGCATATTTCATATATGTGTCCGTTGGCGTAACGCCGGGGGCGGCTTAAAAGACAAACAGATGGGAGATTTTATTTTGATCATGGGGCTAAGCCCATGGTGAAACGCCAAGTAAAAATTATCGGAATTGGTCTGGGAAATCCAGGGCATTTGACCGGACACGCCATAGCGGCACTTCGGCAGGTCAATGTATTTCTCATTGCCGATAAAGGTGACGCTAAAAAAGAGATGGTTGCCGCCAGAAAGGCAGTTTGTGAGGCATTTCTGGAACCAGGCAGCTATGATTTTGTGAAAATTTCAGATATGGATCGCGGGCCGGATGCAAAACGGGGGGCAGCCGACTATCGAAAAGGCGTTCAGATATGGCGGCAAGCGCGTGTGAGTAGTTATGTCCGTGCGATCAAGGCATTACCCCCCAATAAGGTCGTGGGATTTCTGGCATGGGGTGACCCTGGGTTTTACGACAGCCTCATCGGCATTGTCAAAGAGATCGGCCGGATCATTCCCCTGGATGTACGGGTGATCCCAGGGATCTCTGCGATACAGGCACTGGCAGCAGAAAATGTTATCTGTCTGAACCGGGTGGCGGCACCTATCCATATCACCACGGGGCGTCGATTACCCGGGGAATGGTCCCCTGAACTTGGAACGGTGGTGGTCATGCTGGATAAGGGCCTGGCCTGTGCCCAGTTGGTGGAACGGGCGCCTGATCTTGAAATCGTCTGGGGCGCTTATATCGGGTTTCCCTGGCAGATCATCCGCCGCGGACGGCTGGCGGACATGATTCATGAGTTGATTCCATTGCGGGAAAAACTTCGGCGAAAACACGGGTGGATCATGGATACCTACATTCTGCGCGGCCCGGAGATGACAGATGACACACCGCCCCTGGAGATTTGAACCGATGGCTGCAATGCGCAACGGAAAAGAGGGCTGATGATTCTTGTCCTTGGCGGCACATCGGAAGCACGTGAACTTATACTATTGTGTGTAACGCACAATATTCCTGTGATGTACACCAGCACCACCCCCATTCTGGATGAATTCGCGCCCACGGTTGAATGCCGGGTCGGACAGCTTTCACCCGGAACCTTGCAGCGCCTGATCCGGGAACGGCGCATTTCAAGCGTTGTGGATGCCACACATCCCTTTGCGGTCAGGATTTCACGGTTGGCCATGGATGTGTGCAACCGCACGAAAACCCCCTATTTACGGCTGGAGCGGAAAAGCCTCGCACAGCCGGCCGGCTGCCGGTATCTGTATCAGATCGACACCGTTGAACAGGCAGCACGCCTTGCCCGTGAAACACCCGGGGGAATTCTCTCTGCCATTGGTGTGCGTAAACTGCCAAAGTTAGTGGCGCATCTTGGACGTCGCAAAAGTGATCTTTTTGCCCGGGTCCTGCCGGTGGTAGATTCCCTTGCAATCTGTGATCAGCTTGGGATTCGCCCATCCCACATTATTGGCATGCGCGGTCCGTTCTCCGCCGAATTTGACAGCGTGCTGATTGAGCAATTCGGTATCACCACCATGATTGCAAAGGAGTCAGGGGACAGAGGAGGAGTTGGCGCCAAACTTAGCGCATGCGAAAAAACCGGGTGCAAACTGCTGCTGATCGCCCGGCCTGTCATGGAATATCCCCATCAGGTCTCCACTCCCGTTAACTGCCTTTCATGGATCAAAGCCCATCTATAAAAACCCTGGCTCATGATGCGTTTCGGGTGCTTACGTTAATTGTTTTTTTGCTGCGCGTACAGTGAAGGCACAGCCATACCCCGGCGGTTCAACCCTTGCACTGTCATCCATCGGTTCCGGCGGTCTTCGGTTGATCCGGCCAGGGTGATGGGGCGATTGCCCCGCCGGTGGATACCGATGTAGAATGCCTGGGGATAGTGTTCATACATGGTTTCAGGCGTTTTGGATGAGGTGTTCACAAAATCATAGGTTTGCACAAAGGAATCTTTTGCATATTCGCCGTAGCCGGTGATCTTTGCCGGGGCCTCAATGTTCCAGAAAACATTTCTTACGCCGGCATGGGGCATCACGCTCAAATCACCGCCCGGGCAGACATAGAAGCCCTTCATTTTTTCAAATAAATTTTCAAAAGGAAAGATACCGTGAAAATCCATGGCCGTGTCCGTGCCTGAATACAGATCTCTGCCTTCATAATGTGTCGTGCACCGGGTGATAACGTTTCCTGATGCGGTCATTGTCAGCGTCACCGGATGGACCAGCCGGGCATGAAACGCGACATTTTCGATCAGATTATCGTTTGCCCAGCCGATAGTGATACCGGCATGTCCCTGCTGCCCTGTAAATGTCAGATCCTTGAGCGTCCACTGGGCGGACCGGCTGAGGATAATTCCCTGGGTCATGTCGGCAAAGACCACATCTTGTACCCATCCGTTCACGGCATTGCTGATCCAGATGCCACCCCACAGATAGTCCTGCTCCTGGGCGGTACGGATTATTTTTGCCTCCGCATCCAGAAAGGGTTTGTGGTGCCGGTACCCGCCGGGCCATGCACTTTCAATGCGCAGGTGTTCAATGCCGATCTTTCGAATCCCGCTGAACCAAAAAATTTTAGGGGTGTAGCGCAAAGGCTGATCGAATCTGGCCGGACGGGTCAGGCGGATGGTATGGGCATCAATAATCTTTTCAATGCCTGCGATCCAGGAAAGCGTTTGAACCGCAGGCCCAAACGTATCTTTCTGAACAGGGCTGAGCGTGAAAGGTGTGGTCAGTTGCACGGGGATATCCGCTTTATTGGGTGCCGGATGCATGGGATCGATGAGGGGATCGCTGCATACGATGGTCACGATCTGTCCTGCAGAAAATTTCCCGGCATCAGTCACCTGGATATCTGTTTGTCCCCGGACCACCTCTTTTGTATACGCGGCCAGTTCATGACCCTCCCCAGCGCCGAGGACGGCTAACGCGGCATGATGCCGGGCATCTATCCGGGCAGAAACGGTTCCCAGACGACGGATCAGCCCCGCTTTCCCCGGCGCACCCATGAAAAGGGTGGTTCCGGTTTTATCCGAGCCCTGACCCCGCAAAACGATACCATCAGAACAGATTTGAAGATAAGGAGACGTTTCGGTCTGATGAATGTCGTATCGGCCTTTGGGCAGAAACACAACACCGCCGCCGACTGCTGCCGCAGCATCAATGGCCGCCTGGATGGCCAAGGTGTCTTCTTTGCCGTCATCCGGAACAGCGCCAAACCGAACATGGGTGACATCAAACACCGGTGTTTTTATTTCGGGTATTGTTTTTTCTCCCATACCGTAACCGGCCCTTGAAAAGTCTGGAAGGCTTGTGCCTGTCGGACCGTTCCTGACAAAATCCTTCCACACGCCAGGCGTCCATGTTTCTGCTGTTTTATCTACCCAGGCCGGCCCTTTTTTTTCTCCGGATATTTGTTTTTCCATTCCTGGCTGATAGCATCCGATCGATAAAAAATAAGGCAAAATAAAAATGAGCATTCCATTTAACATCAATCCATAATTTAAATTGTTCAACAGTTTCATTGTTCGGGCCGCCTTTCCAGTTAGATAGGGGGTTATTCGTGTTGTCACCCTATGAGGCATTGAGGTGAATCATATCGGTATGTGGATATGATTGTCAATTTTACAATTGACTCAGTCGATGAGACGCTTTATAGTCCACCAGTGTAAGACGTACCAAGACGCTTATGGTTTCAATGTTGCTGAAAAACAAAAAAAACATCCTGCCCGGTCCCGACAATTGACCACTTGAACCCAATCCCCCGTTACGGACGACCATGCTATTCAACTCCTTCCAATTCGCTGTCTTTTTTCCGGTTTTAATCGGGCTCTACTATCTGATCCCACATCAGTACAGATGGTTTTTGCTTTTATCATCAAGCTATTTTTTTTATTCCTTTGCAAAAATCGAATACATCTTTCTGCTCATGGGATCGACCCTGGTCAATTATAGCTTGGGGCTTCTCATCTCCGGCACCCCGAAGAAAAAAAGAAAACCGTATATGTGGGCAGGTGTCTTTTTCAACATCGGAATCCTGTTTTTGTTCAAATATTTCAACTTCTTCAGCAAATCAGCCACCAATGTGCTTGGTGCACTGAATATCCGCCAGGATATGCCCATGTTTGAACTGCTCCTTCCGGTGGGCATCTCTTTTTATACATTCCAGGGCCTGGCCTATATTCTGGACGTTTATGACGACAAGGTGCCAGCGGAACGAAAACCACACATATTTGCCTTGTTCACGGCATTCTTTCCCCCGCTGCTTTCGGGTCCAATCAACCGGGCCCGTGACCTGATGCCCCAATTCAAACAGCCCCACCCCTTTGATTATCAGAACATGACCCAGGGATTGCGGCTTATACTCTGGGGCCTTGTCAAAAAAATGGTCATTGCCGACCATCTTGCCGTGTATGTCAACCGTGTATACAACCATGCGGACGATTATCAGGGCGTTGCACTCATGATCGCCACTGTGTTTTATACTGTCCAGATCTACTGCGATTTTTCAGGGTATACGGATATGGCCCGGGGCAGTGCCCAGGTTTTGGGATATGACCTGATGGAGAACTTCAGGCATCCTTATTTTTCAAAATCCCTTCACGAATTCTGGCAACGCTGGCATATCTCCCTGTCCACCTGGTTCCGGGATTATGTCTATATCCCGTTAGGCGGAAACCGGGTGACAAAATGGCGATGGCGGTACAATATTTTTGTTACTTTTATGGTCAGCGGGCTATGGCACGGTGCAAACTGGACATTTGTGATCTGGGGCGTTTTGCATGGCGTTATACTGATGTTAGAAAACGCCACACACCATTTCCAGAGGCGGCTGGCAGACAGGTTGTTTCCAAACAAAGCGTCCAGGCTGAATCAAGGGATACAGGTGGCGATCACGATGTGTATGGTGTCGTTTTCCTGGATATTTTTCCGGGCCAATTCGATCTCGGATGCATTCACCATTATCCGTAATATGTGCTGCATCAATATTGACGGCTTTGGTTTAAAGCAGGCCGGCATTGATGTTGTGGGGATCCCGCAGTTTATTTTTCTACTTTCTATGATTGTATTGCTTTTTAGTGTGGAAATGTGGGAACGGCGGGGGTGGATCCAGGAACAGACAGGAGACCTTCCCCTCACGATCCGCTGGGCTGTCTATACCATTGCATGCTGGTCTGTATTGATTTCAGCGGTATTTGGCGTAAAACAGGAATTCATTTATTTTCAATTCTAAAAAAAGTTAAAATGAGCGGAAAACAATTTATCATAAAATTAGTGATCTTTGGGGCGCTCAATCTTTTTATTCTCACACTCCTTCTTTATAGCGTTTCAGGGCGGCACAGGGATATGCATCTTTCGTATGCCCAAACCGAGTCAAATCTGCTGGTCATTGGAAAAAACGAACATTATCCCATTGTCTTTTTAGGAACCTCAAGGGGCCGCGTGTTTTCCCGGGATGGCAACCATGAAATGGTGGAAAAAATCCTGGGCAAAAAGGTTGCCAACCTGTCCAAAGGGGGCGGCGGCGGTCTGATGCCCATGGATGTTCATCTGTGTTTTTTCATGAATCAGGGAAATACAGCAGATCATATTATTTATCTGGTGGACCCGTTTGTTTTCTATTCTTCCATCAACAATGAACACAACGATTTCTTTCTCAGGGATGAACCATTCGAACTATTCATCTTCTTAAAGCTTATTAAAGACCGTTATCCGTTAGACCGGCTCTCATCCTACCTTCAAAATATTGCGGTCACGGATTGGCGAAAAATATCCCGCTATGCAGCCCCCGGACTGACCAACGGCAGACTTAAAAAAATTGATGAAGAAAAGCTGGAAAAGGCGAGAAAACATTACCTGGAAAAGTGTGACCGGAACAGCTTTGTCGCATACGGCCATGTAGTTGATGACATTAATCGACGGGTGAAAACCCATGGCGCCACCATCACCTATGTGATGCTCCCCCTGTTGATGCCTGATTTTCCTGGCCTGTCTGAGGTAGATGCATTCCTGCGGGAAACTGCGGATCGCCAGGCTGGGGTCTTTTACATCAACTGTGCGTCGTGCATGCAGGATAAAAAATTTTATTACGATCATATGCATTTTAATAAAACAGGCATTGCGTACTTTTTAAAGCACTGCATCCTTCCCATTTTCTGATTAAAATTGTAACGACTATAATATCCAGCCTGTACGGCTTGAGACGTTTGCTCAAAAAGACCGTTTCGCAGGGCCCCTGTTATAAAGACGCAAACTGGCAACTTGCTGGAGAAACTAAAGGTCGTGGTAAATTAGCATTCTGAAACAGCCTGCCGAATATTTACGATTTGCCACTGGCCAGATGTTGTAAAAAACAGACGGTGGATTTGCAAGACATTTAAGAGCTTGATTTGATAATGAAATGCTGTTAAATTTTCACCCTTAATTTTACTATTTTTCAAGGCTTTTTGCATGATCGGGCAGATGAAAGAGACATCCATGACACCCCCCACCAACAAAAACTTAGACAAGACATTACTACCGGAAATAAAAAAACGCAGAACATTTGGCATTATCAGCCATCCAGATGCCGGTAAAACAACGTTAACGGAAAAGCTGCTGTTGTTCGGCGGTGCCATCCAGCAGGCCGGTGCCGTAAAATCCAGAAAAGCGGCCCGGGCCGCCACCTCGGATTTTTTATCAATTGAGCAGGAGAGAGGTATTTCCGTATCGTCTTCTGTGATGAAATTTAATTATAAGGACTATGAAATCAATCTTCTGGACACCCCGGGACATAAGGATTTCAGTGAGGATACTTACCGGGTGCTCACCGCGGTGGACTGTGCCGTGATGATAATTGACTCTGCCAAAGGGGTGGAACCCCAGACCCAGAAGCTGATGGAGGTGTGCCGGATGCGTAATACGCCTATCATTACTTTTATCAACAAACTGGACCGTGAAGGGCTTGAGCCCCTTGATCTTTTCCAGGATATTGAGGATAAGCTGCAGATTGAGTGCGTGCCGTTGACCTGGCCCATTGGCATGGGAAAACGGTTTAAAGGGGTGTATAACCTGGAAGATCGGCAGTTGGGGATTTTTTCCCCGGGATACACCCCTAAAAATGATGACGGCGTATTGATTGAAGACCTTGATGATCCAGCACTGGATGAAATGATCGGCCAGAGCCCGGCGGGTCAGCTGCGCGAGGATGTGGAGCTGCTTTCTGTGGCTGCAGAACCCTTTGATCTTGACCTTTATCTCAACGGCACCCAGACCCCGGTGTTCTTCGGTTCTGCCATCAACAATTTCGGGGTTCGGGAGATGCTGGATGCATTTGTCCGGATTGCACCATGCCCTGGGGTCCGGCCCACAGCGTCCCGGGATGTGGATCCATCTGAGGCAGCATTCTCAGGGTTCACCTTTAAAATCCAGGCCAACATGGACCCCGAGCACAGGGACAGAATTGCTTTTTTCAGGATCTGTTCGGGAAAATTCACCAAAGGCATGAAGGTCCGGCACCACCGCATTGGAAAAGATATCAAAATTGCCAATGCCACCATTTTCATGGCCCAGGAGAGGTCCAATGTAGAAGAGGCGTATCCAGGGGATATCATCGGCATCCATAACCACGGCACCATCAAGATCGGGGATACCTTTACCACAAAAGAACCCTTGACATTTTTAGGCATCCCCAATTTTGCCCCGGAACATTTCAGGCGGGTCCTGCTTAAAGATCCTTTGAAAGCCAAGGCCCTGACAAAGGGGTTGACCCAACTGGCGGAAGAGGGCACCATCCAGGTGTTTCGTCCTTTGAACGGCAACATGCATATCATTGGTGCCGTGGGCGTACTCCAGTTTGATGTGACCATGGCACGGCTTAAGGCTGAGTATAATGTCAATGCCGGATACGAACCCATAGACCTGTCCGTAGCCCGGTGGGTGGAATGTGAAAACGAATCACAGCTCAAAGCCTTTGTCCGGAAAAACGAATCCAGTCTGGCCCGGGATGCACAGGGGCGTTTGACCTTTCTGACCACAAGTGAATATCAGCTTGGATTTACCCAGGAGGAGTGGCCGGACATTGAGTTCCACAAAACAAAGGAACACAGCTAACGTGTCATACGCGATCCGTTTAGAAAAATACCGTCTGGATGAAACAGTTCTGGGTATTGATCAAACACATGAAAATCGTTACATTCTGACATGAACCTCATACTGCTTGAAGACCGGGATTTCATAAGCCCAGACCGGATTAGCCTCCAAGGTGACCGGTGCAGACATATTATCAAGGTGCTTGGGGCAAAGCCGGGTGATACACTGGTCTGCGGAAAAAAAAATGCAAAAATGGGCACAGGCCGGATTGTGTCATTAGACCGGCTGTCCATTGAAATGGAAGTCCACCTTGATCAGAACCCGCCGCCCCCCTTGCCTCTGACCCTGGTACTGGCGTTACCCCGCCCCAAGATGCTTAAACGGATACTTCAAAGCCTTTCAAGTCTGGGTGTAAAGGATATTTTTCTCATCAATTCCCGGCGGGTGGAAAAAAGTTTTTGGGGGTCCAGGGTATTGTCTGAATCCGGTATTCAGCGTCATCTTGACCTGGGTCTTTGTCAGGCAAAGGATATCCTTGTGCCCCGGGTTCATTTGAGACGTTTTTTTGCTCCTTTTGTTAAAGAGGAACTGCCGGAACTGAGCAGAAACAAAAAAAGAATTCTTGCCCACCCCAAAGCACAATCTTTATGTCCGTCAGGTCTGAACTCCGATACAGTGCTTGTGATCGGTCCGGAAGGCGGGTTCATTGACCTTGAAGTACAGACCCTTGTGGACAAAGGGTTTGAGCCCATGACCATGGGGAAACGGATTTTACGTGTGGAAACGGCAGTAACGGCCTTGGTTGCCAGGCTTTTTACTTGAACTATTTTATTGTATTACGGAGATAAAAAAATGGATAAAAAAACACAAAAATTGAGACAAGAGGCGTATGAGAGCCTGCCGCCTAATATAAAAGAATGTTTGACCCCTGAAGAAAAAGAAATGTTTCTAACCGCCGAACAATGGCCAGACAGCCTTTTTACTAAACTGGATGAATTTATCATTAAAGAATAGGTGTTCGCCGATCCATTGACATCAATTGATCAGGAATTTATATTGAAGTGATTCGACAAGCTGTTACGGAATGCTAATTTCCCCAATTTTTTTTATATGAAAGAACTTAAGTTAACTGATTAGTTTCTTTCATGATTTGTTGTGGGAAAACCTCGGTGAAAGACCAGGTCGGCCCATGGCCGTTCGTTGTAAAAATTATCTATTCCGTAACAGTCTGTCGATTTCCACATGATCGGAAAATGCATGAAACCTAAAGATCGGCAGAATGAAATAGGCCCGTCCCTGGAAAAATATGCCAGGTATGCCCATGTACTTCAGAAAACAAAATGGGCCAGGGAGTTCTCTTGGGAGCATACCAAAAAAATATGTTTATATATTGATCCGGTGATTGCTAAACCAGGGGCAGTGGTATTCAAAGAAGGGGACAAGGACAAAAGCTTAGGCATTATCGTCAGGGGTGCTATTGATATTATCAAAGAAAACACCCGGATCACCACCTTGACCAGTTCCCAGACTTTTGGCGAAATGGCTCTGATAGACGGTGAGCCTCGATCTGCCTCTGGTATTGCCGTAAAAGAAACCGTAATTTTTTTCATGACCCAGGATAATCTGATTCGCCTGACCCTGGATGATCCACAATTAGGGGTACAGCTGCTGTGGAAAATCTCCAAACTGATCAGTCAGCGATTACGCCAGACCACGGGGATGCTTGTGGATTATATGGCAGAAGATTAGTGCCTTGCACCTCAGGTTCTGTACAAAAAAAAGAAAAAGCGCCATCGTCAAGATATGAAAGAAGATGGCGCTTTTTTATTGAATTCTTTTGTCTTGACATCGACCTGTACAGGTTTATATGCTTGCCCGTCAGAAGGTAATTCAGTGAACTGATATTTAAGAGCCTGTTTGATAATTGATGAATCGGCTGCAATCCCATGAAAATGGCTCCAATTCCCCCAAATTTTATGTCAATAGTCCGGCTATTAACAAAAAAATTTGTGAAAATTGGTTCTCATTTTCATAAGATTTCACTTCGATCCCCTAATTATCAAACAGGCTCTAAGGCCCATGGTTAAGGAGCGTTGACATGGAGATGAAAAAATTTCTTGAACTTAAAGATGCCTTTGAATTGAAGAAATATGTCAGAAACATGGATTTCGATAAAAAGAACTGTAGTTCATTTTATGGATCACCCAAAAAACATCCCTATACCAAAGAGCGCGTTATTCTGGTGGCGGATCCATTTGGCGGGCACACATTTTACTATGATTTTAAACTAAAAGACGTTCTGTCAATTGAGGAGCAGCCCCGGATTACAAATGCGGCAGGGGAATCGGTCTCCATGGCCCGGATCTGGGTAAAAAACAGCAGCATCGGATTGCAGTGCACGCCGTTTGCCGTGGGACGGGAAATTTAACAAACGTTTTTATTATGACGCCATCAAAATGTTTATATGTCAGGTTCCACAAAAGGTACGGGTTACCCGCTCTTCGCTGGCCGGTGCCTGGGCATAATCGGTAAAATCAGGCTGCTCAGTAAACGGGTTTTCATAAAGCGTTGTCAACAGGTCGACCTGACTGAAATCATTTCTGGTTTCTGCATCTTCAATCGCCTTGTGAATCCGGTGATTTCTGGGAATGAAAAGGGGATTGACCCGGTTCATTCGTGCCTGGATGACGTCAGGACTATTTTCTTTGGCCAGCCGTTGCTGCCATGATTCAAGCCAGGCCGACACCGCATCCGGCCCTTTAAAAAGTTTTTGAAATTGCGGTGTCATATCTGAACCTTGCTTGATATGATCTGCCAAATATCGAAAGGTCAGGGTAAAATCGACTTGTTGGTTTTGCATCAGGTCAAGAAGTTGCCCAAGGAGGGAATCGTCCTGCTCATCAGGATTTTCTATTCCGATTTTTTTAAGCAGACCAACGCGTTGGGCGTAGAAAAATTCCTGTTCAAATTCGGACAAGGTGGCATCAATCACCTGCGCTGCCTCTTCATCTGTTTTTCCTAAGAGCGCTTGTAAACAGATGCCAAGTCGGCTCAGATTCCATTTCATGATGGCGCCTTGATTGGCATAACGGTATCTGCCCATGGTATCAATGGAACTGAAGACCATGTCGGGATCATAATAATCCATAAATGCACAGGGACCATAATCAATGGTCTCCCCTGAAATTGCAGTGTTATCCGTATTCATGACACCGTGAATAAATCCAAGCTGCATCCATTTGGCCACAAGCTGGGCCTGTCTTAGGGCCACCAATGAAAAAAATTGTCTGTACCGCTCTTTTTTTTCCAGAACTTCAGGATAATGGCGGACAATGACGTAATCGGCCAGCTGGCGGATTGCCGTTTCATCGCCCCGGGCGGCAAAATATTCGAAACTGCCCACCCGGACAAAACCGATGCGACCCGGGTCATGATACCCCCTGGGTGAATCCCATCCGGACGCATGATTCGTTCTCCTGTGCAGACCATTGCCAGCGCCCTGGTGGTGGGCACGCCTAAGGCGTGCATGGCCTCACTGACAATGTACTCACGGATCACAGGCCCGAGGGGAGACTTGCCGTCTCCACCCCGTGAAAACGGGGTTCTGCCGGATCCTTTGAGTTGAACATCAAAACGTTTGCCGTCCGGCGTAATTTTTTCCCCAAGCAGAACAGCCCGGCCATCCCCAAGCTGATGAACAAAAGTACCAAATTGATGCCCGGCATAGGCCATGGCAATGGGTGCGGCATCTGCAAAAACAAGATTGCCTGCCAGGCACTGGGGCAGTTCCTGGGTTTCTTTAGTAAAATTAAGACCCAGTGCCCGGCCCAATTTCCAGTTATATGTTTGCAACACAGGATTCGGTACACTTTCAGGCGTAACGGGTTCATAAAATTTTTTCGGAAGCGCTGCAAAACTGTTTTCAAATCCGGCTTTAAGGGTTGATAACCCAGTTGTATTTCTCATATATGCGCTCCTTGTACTGCTTTTCCACAGGCTGTTTTTGTGACATTCTTCTTGATTAAACAAGGGATGCTTCTGATGCCGGTCCCAGCATGGGCCGGCCACCGTACCGGCCCTGACCAGGGCAACCACATAGGGATTGCCCCTGGAAAAAATGGCCGGCAATAGAATCAATCCCGTTAACAATAATGCATGAGCATGAAGAAGTCATCATGTGTATGGATTTAAGAAATGTATTATGAATGTTGCCCGACTGCGGCGCATATGATATTTCCCGTAAGATTCAATTCAAACTAACTGATTTCATGGAGGCAATCAGAATATGGAAAAATGTCCGTGCAAAAGCAACCTTGCCTATGCCGAATGCTGCGAACCCGTCATTACCGGAATACAGCCGGCCCGGACGGCACAAGAGCTTATGCGGGCCCGTTATTGCGCCTATACCATAGCTGATACGGAATTTATTTTTAACACCACCCATCCGGATCACCGGGATGGGTACGACCATGCCGGTACTAAATCCTGGGCGGAAAATTCCGAATGGCTGGATCTTGAAATTGTTTCTACACAAGCCGGCTGTTCCGGAGACCAGGAAGGAGTGGTTGAATTCATAGCCACTTTTCGGGCAAACGGCATTGTTCAAAAACACCACGAGATTGGCCGGTTTTTAAAGCAGGACGATGCCTGGCTGTTTACCAGCGGTGATATGGTGAAACCCAAGCCTGCGGTTTCCACCAAGGTGGGCCGGAATGAACCCTGCCCGTGCGGCAGCGGACGCAAGCACAAAAAATGCTGCGGTAAATAGTGTTTGAACGACAACTCACCCACCTGCGGCGTTCCAGAAAAATTTGCCAAAGACAAGCAGATGGGCGATTTTAGTTTGACCATGGGTCTAAAAGCCTGTTTGATAATTGATGAATCGGCTGCAATCCCATGAAAATGGCTCCAGTTCACCCAAATTTTATGTCACTAGTCCGGCTATTAACAAAAAAAATTTGTGGAAATTGGTTCTCATTTTCATAAGATTTCGCTTCGACCCCCTAATTATCAAACAGGCTCTAAAATGTGATTATTCCGTATCCATTTTCGATAAATGCGCCCATGGCAGGATGATTGGCCATATCCCCAACCAGGGGGATTTCTTCTTTTTCAATGGGAGCAAGGGCATCAAGTTTGGTTGCACAAGCTTTGCATGCACCGTAAATAAGGTTGGCAGACTTGGCTTTCTCATAAAGGGGGTTTAAAAAATGCCCTGATTTGGACATGGGCTCCACAAGTTTGACCGCTTCTCCTTCCAAAACAATGAGTCCTTCCTGGCCCCGCTGTTTTAGGTCAAGGGCGTTGAGCAGTACGTGAACAAAGCATAAAGGGTCTCCCCGGAATGCGAACAATACGGTTTTTTCCATGATAACCTCCTGTTTTTAACGTATATTTACGCACAAATATGGATGGTTCAAGACATAGAAGGGGATCCATAGTCTTTTCCACGATTACTCTTTTTCCTTTTCCCAAAAACTACGATTTTCCTGAAGAATATCACTAAGATCGTCATCAATATCCTGGCCAGCCTCGTCAGTGTCCTTGTCTCTATTCTCCAAGTCAGTATCCGTCATTTCACCAACGCGTGAATCTTCTATATTCTCCGCTTTGGACAAATCGTCATCCAGGTCTGATGCCCATGTTTCATCTTCATCCTGGGGACTTTGCTGAGGCGCCGTAGTTTCACTCTCTTCAAGCAGGTTCCCATTCCGGTCAAAAAGCAGGCTGCCATTCAGATTGATTTCATAATCAAGCCTGAATGCCACCTCATTATCATGTACAACAATCCGGCCGCCTCTGGCAGATAGTGCTCTTGCGGTCAGACGTTTCTTGAACAGATCCTTGACGGCATCAAGGTCCAGATCTTTTTGAACAGATGAAATAAGGTCTTTTTCTCCGTTCAATATGACTTGGGGATCTGTAATTTTCATACATAACTCCTTTGTCTACAATCGATTGAATGCGATGTCGGCAAAACTGGGTTCAATAAAATTTTCAAGGTCAATAAGTTTACCGATTTCCATAACATCATGCATGTACCTTTGAATTTTATCAAGATCTGTCGCTTCGGGGTAGAGTCCGTCCCAGCGAATGGCCATGGGTTGGGAAAATACATGTTGAAGAACCTGGGGATTCAGTCCCATTTTACCTTCGGGATCCAGAAATTTCACGGCAATGTCTGCCGCCCGGATCTTGTCGTTTTCAATATACTCGCCGGTATCCACCAGCAGGGATACAAATTCCTGAACCGCTTCAGGGTGCTTTTGGATGAAGTCCTTTTGCATGGCCACAATACAACAGGGATGATTCTCCCAGCGGGCAGCTGAATAGAATTCCAGATTGCCGATTTCCCCTTTGATGGCTTTGGTGGCAACCGGTTCTGCAACCATGAATCCGCCCACATCTTCGTTTTCTTTCATAATACCGGGCATTTTGATAGGGGGAACCACCTCAAAGCGAACATTAATGGCCTTTTTTCCTGGCACCCCGGGTTTGAGTCCCAATTCTTTTAAAAATTTATGTGCAAGCATGTGGTGAACCGACATTTTGTGGGGAATATCCACAACCTTATATTTGTAAAAGCTTTGCAAAGAGTCAAACCTGTGATCATAATGCCGGGATCGCACAAATGTGGACCCGTTCTTATGGGCATACAGGACCAGCTGAATGGGAGAGTCATAGGCAAACAGATCCATGGCAATGGGTGCCAGAACAAAGGCACAGTCGATTTTCCCACTTTCAAGACCTTCCTGTATGGGGTTCCATCCACCCATCAGGCTGCTGGACAGATCAAAGTGCTGGGGTTCCACATCCCCTTGGTTAATCCGGTGTTTCAAGGCACCCAGGGCAAGGTGGTCCGTGATCTGGATATGGGCCACGTTGAGTTCAACCCGGCCGCCAATAATACTTCTACTTTTTATTACCCGTTCTTTTTTCATCCCTCCGGAGAAGGCTGTTTCAATTGCTCTTGTGATTTCTTCCTCATTAAACGGTTTTGGGCAATGGGCATTACCACCGGCTTCTATGATGGTTTTCTGCTGGCCCATGTCAGCCTGGGCCGTGGCCATGATGAAAGGCAGGTCCTTAAATTCCCCAGAGCTCCTTAATGCTTTGAGAAACCCAATGCCGTCCAGCGTGGGCATGTTCCAGTCAGATATGACAAGATCAGGTTTTTCAGCTTTTACTTTTTCAATGCCGTCTGCACCGTTCACTGCCATGACAAGGTTTGAAAATCCGGCTTTTTCCAGAATTTGTTTGAACATCATCCGCATGGTACCTGAATCATCCACCACAACAATTTTAATATTCGGATCTACCGCCATAAAATGCTCCTTATGTCCTGCTATAAAAATTAAAAATCATATCTTTTAACTGGACAGACTGTTACGGAATAGATAGTTTTTTCAAGTTCAAGACGGAAAATCAATTTGACCGCAGACAACCATGGAGTATTCGTAAGGATCAAATTTATTTTTCCAACGAACGGCCATGGGCCGACCTGGTCTTTCACCGAGGTTTGCCCACAACAAATCATGAAAGAAACTAATCGGTTAACTTAGTTCTTTCATATTATCCCTGGCATCGTTAATCAGATATCCCAGGCCGGATGATACCCCTAAAAACTCTGCCGGAACCAAAACGATCCATGCAATCCCCAGCGCCAGTCTGATGCTGGTTATCATATGGGGGATGGAATATGGAATAACAATCGTCTGAATGAGTTGGACGTTATTTGCACCCTGGTTCAAAGCCATTTTTATCCACTGGGGATTAATGTCCATAGTACCAATGGCTGTATTCAGTATTATAGGACAAATTGTCGCCATTACAATCAAAAAATGAACAGCAGACTCAAAGCTTGTGAATAAAAGCAGTGCAATGGGCATCCAGGACAAGGGACTGATCATTCTCACGAATTGAATCGGCGAATACGTCAGTTTGCGAAGACGTGTAAAAAAACCGATCAGTACGCCTAAAGGAAGTCCTATCGCTGCTGATATGGAGATGCCGACAACGATTCTGCGCAGACTTGCAAAAACCGACATCCAGAATTTGGCATTCTGAAAGAGGTCTGTCAGGGCAGCAAGGGTAGGAACGGGTAGAAATCCCTTGAAATGGCATAATTCAGGACGCGTAAATACCAATTGCATCACAGCAGCCCAGGCAAAGATAAACAGGCCAAGCCCGGCCAGTTCATATCTCCAGCTTGCCCATATCCGGGTAAAAAATGACCACAATCCAATCTGGACAGCGCTGTCCCGGGGCGTGCGTTCAATTGATTTCAACGATTTCTTCCCTGGTAAATATATTTTTCATATCACAACGGCAAAATCCTTTCATGCCCCCCATGTCGTCAATAGTCTTTCTGACAAAACGGGGGTCCACAAGCTGTGAAACCGCTGTATTTGTGTCAAGGCGCGTCAAGAAATCCGTGTTGCCCTCAACCTTGTTTTTTTTCATTTGTTCTATAATAAACCGGGTTGCTGATGGAAAAGGAAACGGCTGGAAACCGATCCGTTCTGCATTCCACTGGGGGTGAACCAGTTCTTTTTCGGGAATGGCGCCAAAAACCCGGTTAAGGACGGCTTCATCTACCGGCAGAAACCCTTCGCCGTCTCTGCTGAGCAGGTGAGCCGTTTCCCTGGGATTTTGCAGACACCATGCCTGGGCTTTTACAATAGCGTTCACCGCCTTTTGAATAACGATTGGGCTTTTTTGGATCAGATGATCGTTGGAGACGATAACACAACAGGGGTGATTTTTCCAAACATCTCCTGAATATCGCATAATTTTTGCCGAAAATTTTTCCTGGGCCAGGGCGTTAAAGGGGTCTGCCACGCAAAATGCATCTATCTTCTTGCCTAAAAGTGCCTGGGGCATATCCGGCGGCGACAGAATGAGCAGGTTCACCTCGTGGGGGGCAAGCGTTGCGCCCGGCGAACGGATTACAGGTTCAAGTCCCTGGGCCTGAAGACCTAGCTGCATGATCAGATTGTGCATGGAATACCATGACGGCACTGCCACCTGTTTTCCCGAAAGATCCGAAAACCGGTTAATACCGCAGTCGGCTCTGACTGTGACCGCACTGCCGTTGGTATGGGCCCAAGCCAGCACTTTGACAGGAATATTCTGCTTGAATCGCATCCACACGGGGATGGGGAAAAGCATGTGTGTCAGGTCAAATTTGCCCGTTAAAAAGGATTCGGAAAGTACATTCCATGAACGCACCATGACGGGACGCTTTACATGAAGTCCCTCATGGGAGAAATAGCCCAGGCTATAGGCAATAAGCAAAGGTGTGGCATCTGTAATGGGCAGATACCCTATTTTTAGAGGTCTTTTTTGGGCGGCTGCCAGACGCGGAAATACCATGGGGGCACAGGCCGCAGCACCTGCCGTCTGTATGGCGGTTTTTAAAAAATTTCGACGTGAAATCCTTCCGGGGCATGCCGGTGCTGCATGATTAAATCCCATCCGTAAGGCTCCGTTTGACTAAATATGCGGTTTTAAACCGATCGAAAATATCGGTTCTCAATGCTTTTATCACAGGGTCATGGGGGGTTCTGGGATAGGAGGCATCAATATCAAAAATATCGGAGATGCCGGCAGGAGATCCTGCCAGAACCACAATTTTATTTCCAAGGCGTATGGCTTCATCAATATCATGGGTGACAAAGACCGCAGTAAAGCGTTCCGACATCCACAAATTTACCAATTCCTCCTGGATATGGGCCTGGGTAAAGGTATCCAAAGAGGCGAAGGGTTCGTCAAACAGCAATATCTGAGGATGTCCCACCAGAGCCCTGGCCAGGCAGACCCGCTGGGCCATGCCCAGGGAGAGCTGGCCGGGTTTTACGTCAGCCGCACCTGCCAGCCCCATGATTTCCAAAAACTGGATGACCCGGTATTCCAGATCCTGGGTGTCTTTTCTGATTTTACAGCCATAAGCCACGTTTTCCTTGACGCTGAGCCAGGGGATCAGCGCCGGCTGCTGGAACAGCATGGAACGTGATGGGTGGATACCGGTAATGGGGGTGCCGTTCACCCGGATTTGACCGGAGCTCGCAGTTTCAAGCCCTGCCAGCAAGTTCAGCAGTGTGGTCTTCCCACAACCCGATTCACCCAAAATAATCACAAAATCCCCTGGATTTATTGAAAAGGAGATATCCTTGAGAATATGATGGGCTTTTTTTCCTGGTCTGTTGTAAAATTTATTAATTTTGTCAATATCTATTTTCAAGTGCTATTTTTCCGATAGGGCTGTATGAATAAATTCCGGTCGGATAAATCCACTAAGGTCTGTTCCGGCCGGCATGGCCGCCATGGTTGTATGCATATAATCAAGCACGATGTTTAAAATTTCCATATCAGGAACCAGAAATTCAGGAGAATAGGTTATTCCCGATGTTTTAAGCGCCCGTTGCGCCTGTTCGCCGGAAAGGTTTAAAAAAGAGGCTGCTATGCTTTTAATGTCTTTTTCGGCGGTGTCCGGGGATGACATATACTGGTCAAGCTGCCGGGCACTATCAACCAGGCAGCCGACAATCAACGCCAGGCTCTCTTTTTTGGTTTTAAGCAGGTTCTGGTGTACCACAAATACGCTGCCCGGGTGATTCTTCCACAGATCCCGGGAAATGAGCAGATGTTTAAAACCGTTTTCTTCAACCCCAGCGTCACCAAAGGGGGCAGGGCAGATAAAAGCTGCAATATCGCAATCCGGATCCGAATTTACCATTTCCGGCATCAGCGCACATGGTACAGATTCAATGTAGACGCTTTTTCCCGATTTTCCCAAACCGGCGATTTTTAATTTTCCTGCGTTCAGCAGCCTGTGCACAAGTATATGCTGAATACTGAACCGATGGGGGATCAAAACACTTTTTCCCTTAAAATCAGTTAATTTTTGAATCTGCTCAGATACAATGATTCTGCTGCCTGCCCTGTGGGTGAACATGAGCATGGATATGGTCACCCCTTTGTCAAACAAATATATGGCCTGGGCAATATCCATGAACGCGGCATTGATATCCCCGGATGATAACCCCTTGTCTAACTGTTCCCAGGAATGCATGCTGAACGTTATAACATCCGTATTCGTACTTGACCCTTTACGCTGGATGTAACAGGGCAGAGCACACCCTAGTATCAGATGGTCAATACTGGAAAAATGTCCGATGCGAATACTCAGGGCAACCTCAATTGAATCCTAAAAGCTTGTTTGGTAATTAGCGGATCGAAGCGAAATCTCATGAAAATGAGAACCAAATTTTCTTTTAATAGCCGGACTATTCGAATAAAATTTGGGAGAATTGGGGCCATTTTCATGAGATTGCAACCGATTCATCAATTACCCAACAAGCTCTTAATAGTGATGTTAGATTTTAATTTAGGGTAGATTTTAACACAGCCCGGAATGTGTTGGCAAGTTTGTCATCGTATCCTACACGAATTCCCGGGATTTTTGTAATGAATTCAAGAGGTTAAATTTTATACTCTATTTCAAGCTCAACAGCCTGCTTCTTAACTCTTTTATCGCTCAATGTTGCCTGTTAACGACACGCATCTTTGGCTTGGCAGTACCCAAAAGAGCCACCGCCTTGATAAAGACATTTCAGGTAAGGCCCAGGGTCAGCATTAAATCCGCCACAGCTGCGCCGGATTTTATTTTAACCATGGGCCTAAGAGCCTGTTTGATAATTGATGAATCGGCTGCAATCCCATGAAAATGGCTCCAATTCCCCCAAATTTTATGTCAATAGTCCGGCTATTAACAGAAAATCTGTGAAAATTGGTTCTCATTTTCATAAGATTTTTCGGAGGTGAAAACCGATGCTGACCAGGGTTAGGTTAATATAAGAGCTTGTTTGGTAATTGGTGAATCGGCTGCAATCTCATGAAAATGGCCCCAATTCTTCCAAATTTTATGCTAATAGTCCTGCTATTAACAGAAAATTTGTAAAAATTGGTCCTCATTTTCATGAGATTTCGCTTCGATCCCCTAATTACCAAACAATCTCTAAAACATGGAAATGAACACCTTGTCAGTCAAAGCGGATTGCTCCCTGTAGCCATTAATCTTGCTGAGCGCTTCAAAAATTTACCGGATGTACATTGTGTTGATTCTGATATTTCCCAGGGAGAGATCCCTTTGCCCATGTTGGAGCCTGGTTGCTGATTAGGGGATCGACAGACTGTTACAGAATGCTAATTTTCCCAATTTCTTTATATGAAAGAACTAAGTTAACCGATTAGTTTCTTTCATGATTTGTTGTGGGCAAACCTCGGTGAAAGACCAGGTCGGCCCATGGGGCCAGGTTATAGATGGTGATGTTTTAAACGATACCTTCCGGATGAGGTATGAAGTCTATGTGGATGAATTCGGGTTTGAAGATAAGGCTGACCATCCGGATGGACTGGAAACAGATGAGTATGAAAAAGAATCCATCCACTTTGCATGTCTGAACGAAACGGATTCCGTGGTCGGCACGATACGGCTGGTGCTCCATTCAAACAAGGGCTTTCCCATTGAACATGCTACAAAATTGAATTTGAACGGGGAAAAACCAGCGCCAAATAAAATTGGCGAAATTTCCAGACTGACGGTAACCAAAGACCTCAGACGCCGTAAAGAAGATGGCATGTATGGCGTGGAATCTTATATAAAGAAAAAAGAGGGTGGCGTACTTCCCGATAGCGGTTCCATCCCCAAAGAGATGAGAGGCAGGAAAAACCCTATCATTGTCCTGGGACTTTACCAGGTTATGTTCCATGAAAGTTTGCGACAGGGGCTGACCCATTGGTACATGATCACTGAGAAAAAATTATTCTATGCCTTGAACAAATATGGATTTATATTCCAGCAAATCGGGGAACCTGTACAATATCATGGTGAAAGGGTTCCCTATTTTGGAGATATTCATAAAATTTTGCTTAATCTGAAACAAACCGATGCAGGAATGTATGACATGATGCTTGCCGGATTGGAAGAAGAGTATCTGCCGGATATTTGATTTAGACCTAAACGTTGCAAGCACGTTATGCCTGGATATGCAAGACATCGGACATGCGCTGTACTGCGCTGCTGTAACTATCCAATAACGAGGCAGATCACGCCATAGGGTGTTCCCGAAGGGTGAGGCTGTTTTGAATTTTTGGTAAGGTATTGTATTTAAGGCCCATGATCAAAATAAAATCGCCCATCTACTTGTCTTTTAAGCCACCCTCGGCGTTACGCCAGCAGACACATATAACCAATATGCGTCCGTTGGCCATACAGATGCCGAATCAGATGCTCCGCCCCCAGGTCCCTGGTACGGTGTGGATCTGGACGGAACCCTGGCGGTTTGGAACAAGACCTCAACCCTTGACCGCATCGGAGCCCCCATACCGGGCATGGTCGATATGGTCCGGCGCATGGTGAAAAACGGCATCCGGGTTAAAATTTTTACAGCCCGGGCCTGTGACCCTGCACAGATTCCGAAAATCCGGGCCTGGATGCACAAAAACGGACTGCCGGACCTGGAAATCACCAACGTGAAAGATTATTACATGGAACGACTGTATGATGACCGGGCCATACGTGTGGAACGGAATACAGGCAGAATTCTTTGCCCCTCTCCCCTGCCCTGACAAAAACGGAATCAGTAAATATTATATTTTGATCATCCAGGCATTCGTCATTGATCCAATTCATGGTTTAAGCTACTATACAAACCCATAATAAACTTTCATTACTTTTTTGGGTCACATAGCTTTAATAATATGACACCCTGAAAAGGAGAATACATGGCGAAATCCAATGCCCCCTTTACCGAACTATCCATGTTGGATTTAAGGGGCAAACAATCGGTCAGGGCAACATTTAAACTTTCCCAGAAAGCCATTGATGCCATCGGCCTTGTGGCCGTGCATATGGGCATCAAGCAAAAATCCCTGTTTGATCACATCATTGAAGACCATGTGGCCCTGGATCAACTGGCCCAGACCATCCGGATACGTAAGTTCAAGCAGCTGGACAGAAAACAGAAAACCTTTGTGCTCAGCCGCAGAACCATTGAGGCATTGACGGCCATCTCCGAAACCTATAGCATGCCCCGGGATGCCCTTGTTGAGTATTCCATCAAAAAACTGGAATCCGTTATTCAGTCTGAAAAAATCAGGCACGAAGAACGAAAAAAACTGACCGGAAAACTGGAACGCCACTTCAACGACCTTTTTTCACTTTACCGGGAGTCGGCCGTGACCTTAGGTGAGGACGATCCTTTTTGCCGGCATCTTGAAAATTTGATAGACCATATGAAACGAACTGCAGAGGACGTGAATGCGTTCCTTGAAAAAAGCAAAGTACTTCAAGATTTTTAGGAGAAAACATTGATTGATGTTCAAAATCTGACCAAGTATTACGGTGACTTCTGTGCGGTTGACGACATCAGCCTTACCATTGAACCCGGCCGTATACTTGGTCTTCTGGGCCCCAACGGGGCAGGCAAAACAACCACATTAAGGATGCTCACAGGGTTTTATACGCCCACATCCGGCACCATCAGGATCAATGACCTCAACATGCCGGAAGACACCATGAAAATAAAATCCATGATCGGATATCTGCCCGAATCCGCACCGTTGTACCACAATATGCTGGTCTATGATTATCTGGATTATGTGGCACGGCTTAAAGGGATGAATGACCCTGAACGCCGGCTCCAGCGGTTCAAGGAATTAAGCAGGCTGTGCGGGCTGTCCGGTATCATGGCCAAGCCCATCGGCAATCTGTCCAAGGGCCTTCGCCAGCGGGTGGGGTTGGCCCATGCCATGATGTCCGACCCGGAGATCCTGATCCTTGACGAACCCACCTCGGGCCTTGACCCCAATCAGATCGCAGAGATCCGTGATATCATCAAAAGCATTGGCAGGGAAAAGACCATTATTTTTTCCACCCATATCCTTTCCGAAGCCGAAGCCACCTGTGACCGGATTGCCATCATCCACAAGGGGAAAAAAGTGGCGGACGACAGCACCCAACATTTAAAACAAAATGCCCGGCACCACAGCGTGGTCCGGCTGACGCTGCAGAATGCTGAAATCACACAAGCCCTTGACCATCTAAAAGCGTTTGATGCAAATCTTGACATCACGGTCACAGATACCCCTGCCAGTGAAGGCATAAGCTTTGAACTGTGCTGCAAGGAAGATAAAGACATCCGCCGGGATATTTACCTGTCCATCAAAAAAACAGACTGGATTATCACAGAGCTTGCAAGACAGTCTTTAGCCCTTGAAGAAATTTTCCACGAACTGACACGGGAGGGGGCTTAAATGACGACACCGATCAAAACCATCGCCTTAAAGGAATTTAAAGACTATTTTATTTCACCCATTGCATATATTGTCATTTCTCTTTTTCTCATTGTGACAGGATGGTTTTTCTTCTCCACCTTTTTCATTTACGGGCGGGCCGACCTAAGGGATTTTTTTACCCTTCTGCCCATGACCTTCTCCTTTTTTATCCCGGCCGTGACCATGCGAATGTTTGCCGAGGAGAAAAATGTGGGTTCCTATGAGAGCCTTTTGACCATGCCGGTCTCCTTTACCCATATTGCCCTGGGTAAATTTTTTGCGGCAAGTGCTTTTGCGACAGCCATGCTGCTGCCCACCCTCTCCTACCCGCTGTTCATATCCTTTATCGGGAATGTCGATCCCGGGCCTGTGGCAGGCGGCTATATCGGGGCGGTGCTTCTGGGCGGCGCATACTGCAGCATCGGCTTGTTTGCCTCGGCATTGACCCGCAACCAGATCATCGCATTCATTATCGGATGCGCCATCTGTTTTACCCTGACCATTATCGACCGGATGCTGTTCTTTGTTCCCGAAGGTCTTGTGCCGGTTGTGGAATACCTGGGCGCCAATGCCCATTTCACAAATATCTCAAAGGGCATTATTGATTCAAGGGATCTGATTTATTTTGCATCCGTAATCTTTATTTTCATTTTCTCAACCGACATTGCCATGAAAGAAAAAAATTAAGGAGTCACCATGGGTAAGCCTTTCCTTAAAGAATACTATTTGAAATTTATCTTGTATGCGGTGGTTATCGTTCTGCTGAATGTGGCGGGGTTAAGCCTGTTTTTCAGATTTGATCTGACAGCCAACCGGATCTACTCCCTGTCCGAAGCCAGTAAACAAGCCGTGTCCACCCTATCTGAACCGTTGAACATTAAGGTGTTTTTCTCAAAAAACCTGCCCGCCCCCTACAACAATACGGAGCGGTACTTAAGGGATCTGCTCACAGAATACGCAGCCCAGGCCGGCCGGTACTTCAACTTCACTTTTTATAATGTATCCCAGGAAACCGATATGGGGGACAAGGCAGACCAGAACCGTGAAATGGCAAGGGATTATGGGATATCACCGGTTCAGATCAGGGTGATGGAAAACGATGAGCTCAAATTTAAAAACGCGTACATGGGTCTGGTTATCCTCCATGGAGATCTCATCGAAAAAATCCCGGCCATCACTGCCACGGACGGCCTTGAATATCAGCTGACCAGTGCCATCCACAAACTGAATAATAAGGTATCTGCACTGTTGCGCCAGACGGATAAAATCAAAATCACCATGTATATCTCTTCAGGGCTTAATGCCATAGCCCCGTTAATCGGGTTGGACGCCCTGCCCCATCTGGGTGATGATGTGGAAAACGCTGTGGAAAAACTGAACACCAAAAACCTGGGTATTTTCCAATTTGAACGAAAGGACATTTCAGATCCGGAGGCACTTAAAAAAATCACAGAAAAATATGGTCTTATGACCATGCAATGGCCGGACGTGCCTGAAAGAGATATCAAGGCAGGTGCCGGCACAGCCGGACTTGTGCTGGAATATAGAAACACCACCCGGGCGTTGCCTCTGATCACGGCCGTGGAGCTTCCCATCATCGGCACTACCTATCAGATGACCGATCCCCAGGGACTGACTGAACTGATTACACCGGTCATGGAAAAGCTCATCGGGATCAACAAGGATATCGGGTATCTGTCCGATCATGGCTGCCCGCCCCTTGGCGCAGACCGCATGGCCATGATGCAGGGCTTGCCCGGCAACGGCCTTACTGCGTTTGAGCAGCTTGTGGGATCAAGGTATAATATCAAACAGATCCCCCTTAAAGATCAAGACATTCCCGAAGGACTCAACTGCCTGGTGATTGCCAAACCCACCACACACTTTTCCGACTATGAACTGTTCCAGATTGACCAGGCCCTGATGAAGGGCACCAACATTGCTGTTTTCGCCGATGCATTTGAGCAGAAACAGGGCCAGGGTGGCATGATGGGCATGCCCTCATTTGCGCCCATCGACACCGGTCTTGAAAAACTTTTAACCCACTATGGCATCGAAATCCAGAAAGCGTATGTGCTGGACAAAAATGCGTATAAACAGCCATTGCCCCAGTCCCGGGGCGGCGGAGAGCAGACCATCTACTTTGCGCCGGTGATCAAAGAAGACGCTATCAACAACGACCCTGTGTTCATGAAAAATATCAAAGGGCTTATTGCCATGCAGATCTCCCCGGTCAAGCATGTCAAAGGGGGGCAGGACGAATCAAAGGTCAGCGCCGTGCGTCTCTTGTCCTCATCTGACCAGGCATGGCTCATGGAAGGCAACATCAACCTGAATCCCATGTTTATAAGCCCACCCCCCACAGATAACGATATGTCCACCTATGATCTGGCATATCTTCTGCATGGAGAGTTCACCTCTTATTTTAAAGGCAAACCCATCCCCGAAAAGGAAACCGGAGAGACCGACACCAAAGACGAAGACACTGTGGAAGGCCCGCAATCCACCGAGGCACCGGCCAAAAACATTGAAGGACTGAAAACCGGCAACCGCATCATTGAGAGATCCGCACCGGCAAAGATTTTTGTACTCGGATGCGCCCAGATGCTCCACGACAACATGCTGGACGAACAGGGCCGCACCACCAATGCAACCTTCCTGCTCAACACCATAGATCACCTCAACGGTGATGACGGCACAGCATTGTTAAGAAGCAAGCAACAGACCTTGAACCCCATTTCCGACACCAATCCTTTGACAAGAAGTATATTCAAAGGATTCAATACCATTGGACTTTCTGTACTGGTTTTCCTGTTCGGGCTGGGCGTCTGGTTTTTCAGAGGCATGAAAAAGAAAAAAATTGCATCTGTGTTTGGTTGATTTAATCAGTTAAGGAAGAATCATGAAAAAAGAATATATTATTTTAATCATCCTGATCATCGGTTTGAGCGTTTACCTGGCGCTCAAGAAAAACGACCAAGTCCATTATGAACTGCCCACAATTCCCCAGGTGGATACCACCCGCATTGACCGGGTGGAAATCTCAAAGGCAGACCGCCTGGTGGTTCTGAATAAAGACCAAAAGGACTGGACTGTTACCGACAAAAAATTTCCGGCAAACCCCGATGAAATAGAGTTGCTGCTTGGCACATTAAAGAAGATGACGCTGTCCGCCCTTGCATCCGAGGCAAAGGATCTTTTCAGATATGAACTGGATGATACCCAAGCTGTAAAGGTCAAGGCCCTGGCCGGAAAAGAGGTGGTACTCAGCCTTGCCGTCGGCAAACCGGCGGCCAGCTACAACCATACATTTATCTATCTGGACGACAAGGATCAAACCGTGTATCAGGCCAACGGCAATTTCAAACATCAGTTCGACAGATCAGCGGATGATTTCAGGGATAAAAAAGTGCTTGGATTTGACCCGGACAGCATGAAAAAGATCACACTGGACAAGCAGGGAAAAACTGTAACTTTGGTAAAAGCCCCGGTACCTCAAAAACCGGATCAGGAACAAGGGGCACCCCAAAAAGAGTTACCCTCGGAAAAGACGGCCCCCCGGGAAATGGTCTGGACAAATCAAACGGGAGATGTGGCAGATCAAAAAACCATATCTGATCTTTTGTCGTCTTTATCCGACCTTAAATGCCAGGCCTTTTTGGATGATGCTAACGCTGCCCGTTTAAAGGACACACAACCTTCATGTAAAATTTTACTTGAAAACGATAAAACGTTTATTTTAAATTTGTTTGATAAAAATGACCGTCAGGACGTGGAAGGGTCTTGTTCATCTACACCCTATGCGTTCACCCTGAGCAGCTATAAAGCCCAAGATATCGGCGCGTACACGGATAAACTTTTAGGGATTGAACAGCAGGAGGGCTCTGAATCAGCCGATAATGAATAAACGCTTTGTTCAAAGAGCTTATCAGCCCTATAAATGGATTATTGTCATTCCGGCCATCATTTTAAATACCCTGGTCATGGGACTGGGATGCATTGTTGCAGTGGCTGTTTTTGGTTCGGACAAGGCGGATCTACTGGCGCAGATATGGGCCAGAATAGTTTGCGCAATTACGCTCATACGGGTCAGAATCCAGGGCAGGCAAAATTACGATCCATTATCCCCTTACGTGGTGGTGGCCAACCATAAAAGCATGGTGGATATCCCTGTAATCCAGGGGTTTACAGGCCTTACCATCAAATGGGTGATGAAAATTGAGCTTAAAAAAATCCCGGTGTTCGGCACAGCCTGCTCTTTTCTTGGCTATATTTATGTAAACAGATCCAGTGCGCAGGCTGCCGTGAAATCCATAAAAGCGGCAAAAAGCAAATTGTCAAGCAGGGCCAGCGTACTTTTTTTTGCAGAAGGGACAAGATCCAAGGGCGACCTTCTGCCGTTTAAAAAAGGGGCCTTTGTCTTTGCCATGAATTCAGGACGGCCTGTTTTGCCGATAACGATTAAAAATTCAGAACAGATTCTTCCCTCTAATACCCTTGATCTCATGCCGGGTACGGTGGATCTTATCATCCATCCCCCAGTGCATATTACAAACTGCAGCAAGGCAGAACTGGATAAAAAAATTGCTCAGATCCACCAAACCGTGGCAAGCGCCCTTTAGAGCCTGTTTGATAATTGATGAATCGGCTGCAATCTCATAAAAATCGTACCACCACATCGCACCACCACTTCCATTCACAATCCTCCACATAACTTTTCCCCACATTTAGCACGATATATAACCATTTGATTTTAAATTTAAAATACAAAAAAATTCCCAAACCATTCCATATTTTCAGGGCAAATTTTAAATTTTTTCTCCAATGCAATTTTTAATCAAATGCATTTGCCCCATCATAGTCACCTAACTTTCTTTTAAATTAATCATTTTTTAACTTGACTTCTCTTTTATTTTTCGTGAAAATGGTAGCATAGTGGGTGTAAAGTGGATGTAGTATTTAGAAAAAGACGATTCAAATGTTTCGATCCAGTTCTTGCCATACAATAGATGACAAAGGAAGGCTGATTATCCCGGCACGATTCAGGAAAGTGCTCAAGGACGAGGATGATTACGGGATCGTGGTCTCAAGCAAAGACGGATGCATCTTTGCCTTTACTTTCAGCGGATGGAAGGCGGTTGAGGACAGCTTGAAAACAGTTAAAACCGCAGGCATGCAGCGGTTCAAACGTTTTTTTCTGGGTAATGCCTGTCCCCTGACATGTGACAAGCAGGACAGGGTCTTAATTCCCCAAAATCTGAGAATCTATGCAGGGATAGACAAAGAGGTCGTTCTTGTGGGTGTTTTGGACCGGTTTGAAATCTGGGCAAAAGAGAAATGGGAGCTGGAACAAAAGATTATGGAACAGGAGCTTGAACGGGAGGACGTCAAAGAAGAAATTGCTTCCATAGGCTTATAATAACATGGCATTTCAACATACCTCTGTCATGCCCAATCAGGTGCTTGCATACCAGAATCTTAAACCCGCAGATATATGCGTGGACTGCACCCTTGGTGGATGCGGGCACGCGTTGGCAACGCTCAGGGCTATAGGTTCCGGCGGGCTGCTCATCGGTATTGACCAGGACATGGATGCCATTGCCAACGCCCGAAGGGTATTGCAGCCTTTTGAGGACAATGTCCGGCTGTACCATAACAACTTCAGTGATCTGCCCGGTATTCTCAAAGATGCGGGCATTCACGCAGTTAACAGCATCCTTATAGATCTAGGCTTTTCACTCAACCAGCTGACCCAAAGCAAACGGGGATTCAGCTTTAACAAAGAGGAACCCCTGGATATGCGGATGGATATGCGCAATTCGTTAACCGCACACCAGGTGGTGAATACCTATTCGGAAAAACAATTGGTTGATATTTTTTTTACATACGGGGAAGAACGCTTTTCAAGGCGGATAGCAAGGGCCATCACTGAAAAAAGAATCTGCGCCCCCATTGCCACCAGCCTTGAACTGGCCAGGGTTATTGAAAACGCCGTGCCTGCCCATGCCAGGGCAAAGCAGAAAATCCATCCGGCCACCCGGGTGTTCCAGGCTCTGCGCATTGTGGTCAACCGGGAGCTTGAACGTTTGGAGGCATTTATGCAGGCGGTTCCCTCCATGCTGCTCAAGGACGGGCGTATCAGCATCATCTCCTTTCACTCCCTGGAAGACCGTATTGTCAAGCAGCGGCTGCGCGCCTTTGAGAACGGGTGCACATGCCCAAGACAGTTCCCTAAGTGTATATGCGGATTTGTAAAACAGATGAAATCCATTACCAGAAAACCTGTGACTGCAGAGGTTGACGAACTTGAAGCAAACCCCATGGCAAGAAGCGCCAAGTTACGGGTAGCCCAGAGAGTATAAAACAAGGGAGTCCAGCCGTGAAAACACCACAAAAACAGACAGACGCCACCCAGAGCCGAAAAGGGCTGCTGTGGTTTTTTCTCATCCTTGTGCTGGCAGCTGAGCTCATTTGCAACTCCTGGATCAGAAGCGAATCCAGCCAGGCCATTATCAGGATTACAGACACTGAACGCCGGCTCCGGAAACTGGCAGCTTACCGCCAGGCCCTGGGCGTGGAAATCGAGCGCCTGAAATCCGAAGCACGGATCACCCGCATCGCCCGCACCCGGTTGGGGCTGGCATCGGACATCTTTAATCAAACCATTTACCTGCCCAAGGAAAGGACGTAAATGGCGGCAACCCCCAGTGAAAATATAGGTTTACGGATTCTTTTCATCCGTTTCTTTCTGCTGCTGTGCCTGGTGAGCATTGTCATCCGCTCATTTGACATCCAGATTCTGCAGGGGGATACACTTCGGAAAAAAGCTGAAAAGACCTATATCAGGCGGATCACCATCCAGGGAGACCGGGGGCTGATCCTTGACCGTCACTTAAACAAGCTAGGGGCCAGCATTGCGGCACCCAACATTACCGCAGACCCCACCCAGGTCAAAAATGCCCGGCAGACAGCAGATCAACTGGTAAACATTCTTGGCGGCAGCCGGACTGACATGGAAAAAAAGCTGTCCCAAAAACGCCGGTTTGCGCTTCTGGCAAGCAGAGTGTCGCCTGCCAGGGCAGACAAAGTAAAAAAGCTGAACCTTGCCGGTATCTATACACCAGATAACTCCAAACGTTTCTACCCCAACCGGGGCCTGGCAGCCCAGGTCATCGGATTCACAGGCTCAGATGACCACGGCCTTGAGGGGCTGGAACTGTTTTATAATGACTTTCTGAAAGGCCGGACCCTGAAGACGGAAGAATACAGGGACGGCCAGGGTACAATCCTTGATACGGGAAAAAACAAGCGTGACAGCCTTCAGGGAGACACCCTTGTTTTAACCCTGGATAAAAAAATTCAGTTTTTCAGCGAACAGGCCCTTGAGAAGGCCGTAACAAAATACCGGGGCAAATCAGGCACAGCTCTTGTCATGCAGCCCAACACTGGTGAACTGCTTGCCGTGGCCCATTACCCGGAATTCAATCCTAACAACTATGGTGATTTCAGCCGGAACCGGTACAGAAACAGGGCCGTCCTTGACGTATTTGAGCCCGGTTCCATTATAAAGGTGGTCACTGTGGCCGCGGCCATTGAAGGAGGCATGTCCGCCACAGCCATTATCAATTGTGAAAACGGCGATTATCAGGTGGGCAGAACGGTCATCCATGACACCCATCCTTATGATTATCTGACCCCGGGACAGATTCTGAAAGTTTCCTCCAACATCGGTGCTGCAAAAATCGCCCAGAATATAGGCCCCAAGGCCATGCACTATTATCTGAAGGCCTTTGGATTCGGCACAAAAACCGGGATCAACTGCCCGGCAGAGCGCTCTGGCCTTATTCGGCCTCTAAACTGCTGGACAGACATTGATGCTGTCTCCATCTCCTTTGGCCAGGGCATGTCAGTGACTGCGCTCCAGCTTATCAGCGCCGTATCAGCCATAGCCAACGGCGGTAAACTGATGAAGCCGCTGCTGGTTAAAAAGATTCTTTCCAATTCAGGTGAGATGATCCGGGAAAATAAACCCCGGGTGGTTCGCCAGGTGATCAGTGCCAACACCGCAGGGATTGTTAAAAAAATGATGGTCAGAGTGGTTCACCAGAAGGAAGGAACAGGAACCCAGGCCGCCATCCCCGGCTACCGGATATGCGGCAAAACCAGTACAGCTCAGAAAGTGGCCAGAGATAAAAAAGGATACTCCCATTCCCGGTTCACTGCTGCATTTGCAGGCTTTGCCCCCTTTGACAACCCTGTCCTGGCCATTCTGGTGGTGGTGGACGAACCCAAAAAGAATCATTACGGCGGCATTGTGGCAGCGCCGGCATTCAAGGATATCATGGCCCGGTCCTTTAATTATCTGAATATTACGCCTCAGACAGACATCCTAGCAGCATTACCCCGGAAGGTGTCCCATGCAGTTGACTGACATCCTGAACACCACACAGATTGAGCTCACGCCGGATCAGGAACAGGCAGGCATCGGCAATACCGCCATCTCGGATATCACCTGCGACTCCAGGCAGGTGGTGCAAGGCGCGTTATTCATTGCCGTGGACGGCTGCACCGCAGATGGCCATGATTATATTGCCCAGGCCTTTGACAAAGGCGCAGCAGCGGTTCTGGCCCAGAAAATCCCCCCAGGGCTGCCCCGGGAACAGGCCCGGCATATTGTTCTTTCAAAGAACACCCGCAAAGATACCGCCATTGCCGCTGCAAACTTTTTTGGTCACCCCTCAAAGGATCTGGTGCTTGTGGGGATCACCGGAACCAATGGTAAAACCAGCATTACCTGGCTGTTGGAACAGATTTACCAGACCTGCGGGATCACCTGCGGCGTGATCGGCACCATCAATATCAGATATCCGGGCGCCACCATTGACAACCCTGTCACCACCCCGGATGCGGTGTGCCTGCAGAAAACCATGTATGAGATGAAGCTTGCCGGTGTCACCCATGTCATCATGGAGGTCTCCTCCCACAGCCTGGATCAGCACCGGGTAAACGGATGCGATTTCAATGCCGCCGTATTCACCAACCTCACCCAGGACCACCTGGATTACCATGATGGCTTAGAAGATTATTTTGCCTGCAAGAAAATCCTGTTCACAAAATTTTTAGGCCCCTTTGGGGACGGAACCCGGGGCAAGGCCGTCATCAACATTGATAATGCGTACGGCACCCGGTTAGCAGACAGTCTTGAGCTGCCGGTAATGCGGGTCAGTGCAGAGCGTGAAGCCGATATCCGGGCCATTGAGATCACAGACGACATCCACGGCCTGAAAGCCACCCTTGACTTCAGTGGTGTACACGCCCCCATGCACAGCGTACTCACCGGCCGCTTCAACCTGGAAAACATCCTATGTGCGGCAGGTGCGGCATTGGCCACCGGTATCTGCCCCGAATCCATTGTCCAGGGCATTGCCAGCCTTGAACGGGTACCGGGCCGGCTTGAAAAACTTTCCACGGAATTGAACCGGCATATCTTTGTGGATTATGCCCACACCCCGGATGCCCTTGAATCCATCCTGAAAACCCTTGCCGACCGGGCCCCTGAACGACTGATCACGGTGTTTGGGTGCGGCGGAGACCGGGACCGCACCAAACGCGGCCCCATGGGCGCCATTGCCTGCAGATATGCGGACATCGCCATTGTCACCTCGGATAATCCGCGAACCGAAAACCCGGACGCCATCATTGACGAAATTATAGACGGCATCCGTGCCCAGGGGTTTAAACCCATTGATCCTGATGGATCAACGGCCGGTGAAAAAGGATATATCCGGATCACCGACCGGGCCAACGCCCTGGCCTTAGCCGTTCAACTATCAAAACCCCGGGACATTATCGTGGCGGCAGGCAAGGGCCATGAAACCTACCAGATCACCAATGCAGGCACCATTCATTTTGATGACAAGGAACACTTAACCCAGGCCTGCATCAAGGCATTGACGCCCAGGCCATGGGATCTCCGGGATCTTTCCAATGCCCTTGGCCGTGATCCTGTCACCGTTTTGGGACAAAAAACAGCTGCCAGTGCCCCAACACCGATTTTCAGAGGCGTCAACACCGATTCAAGGACCATCACCCCTGATATGGTCTTTCTGGCGCTGGCGGGAGAACGTTTTGACGGCCACAACTTTATTCCGGATCTGGCTGCAAAGGGGGTCTCAGCTTTTGTTGTCAGACAGGACTACCTGGACACCCTGGACGTGGAAAAAAAACAATTGATGGGTAAAGCCGGGGCCTGTTTTTTTGAAGTACCGGACACCCTGACGGCTCTGGGACAGCTGGCGCACTACCACAGGATGCGCTCAAACACCAAAATTGCGGCGATCACCGGTTCCAACGGAAAAACATCCACCCGGAAAATGGCCCAAGACATTTTTTGCCTGCACCATGACACCCTGACCACCCAGGGCAACCTCAACAATGAAATCGGCCTGCCCCTGACTCTGCTCAGGCTGGCAGAGATCCATGAATGGGCCCTGGTGGAGATGGGCATGAGCAACCCCGGAGAAATCGCCAGGCTTTCGGCCATTGCCCGGCCTGACATCGCCCTGGTCACCAACACCCATGGGTCGCATCTGCAAGGTGTGGGGTCACTGAAGAATGTGGCCCGGGCCAAAGCTGAAATTTTTACCGGGCTGAACCCCAAAGGCACAGCCATCATTTTTGCCGACGACCCCAGAGTTGAGATCCTTGTTCAGGGGGCAAAAGAACACGCAGCCACAGCCGGTCTCATCCGTTTCGGCACCCGCTCCCACAGCGAAGTACGTTTATCAGACATCCGCTTCACCGGCCATGGTATCTCCTTTTCCCTTGCCATGAATGGGCATACGCGTCCATACAAGGTGCCCTCCCCGGCTGATTTCATGGCCGCTAATGCTGCCGCTGCCGCGGCCCTGGCCAAGGCTGCAAACATTGATGAATCAGATATTGCCCAGGGGCTGGAGGCATTTATCCCGGTCAGCGGCAGAATGGATGTCAGGCACTTTGACAATGGCATTCACCTCATTGACGACACCTACAACGCCAACCCCGCCTCCATGGACCAGGCCCTGAAAGTCCTGAACCGGCTGGCCGGGAGCAACCGGGGGATTGCCGTGCTCGGTGACATGCTGGAGTTAGGAGATCAAACCCAATGGCACCATCGGCAGGTGGGGCATCGGGTGGCGGCGCTTTCACCGGCAAGGCTCCTGCTGTTCGGCACCCAGGTCGCCCAGATCCGGCAAGGCGCGATTGAAAAAGGATACCCGGATGCACAGATCTTCATGGGCGGCAAACACACCTTGGCCCAGGCCCTTAAGGCATCCATTACACACGAAAACTGGGTACTGATCAAAGGCTCCAGGTCAATGGCCATGGAGACCCTGATTGCGGTACTTGAAAAGGCGGACTGATCCGATGTTTTACCAGTTCTTATATCCGTTGCACGACTACCATACCATTTTCAATATTTTCAGGTATATTACCTTCCGGACCATATACGGGGGACTGACCGCCTTTATCATCTGTTTTGTTCTCGGCACCTTCGTGATCCGGCGGCTGCAGGTCATGCATTTCGGCCAGATCATCCAGACCGATGGGCCCCAATCCCATTTAAAAAAACAGGGCACCCCCACCATGGGGGGGATCATGATTTTGTTCTCCATTTTCGTGTCTACCTTTTTATGGGGAAACTTCACCAACCACTATGTGGGGATACTGCTGCTCACCACCCTGCTATTTGGCGCCATCGGCTTTTTTGACGACTACCTGTCACTGTTGAAGAAAAAAAATATGGGATTCACGGCAAGGGCAAAACTCCTTCTCCAGCTCCTTTCAGGATTGCTCATCGGTTCCCTGATTTACAACAGCCCGGACTTCAATGCCTTACTCACGGTACCGTTTTTCAAAAAGGTGTCCATTGATTTAGGCATGTTGTATATCCCCTTTGCCTGTCTGGTGATTGTGGGCACATCCAATGCCGTCAATCTCACCGACGGCCTGGACGGACTGGCCATCGGCCCTTTTATTGTGGCATCGGCGACCTATATGCTGTTTGCCTATGTGGCCGGCCATTCCGAGTTTGCCCAATATCTGCACGTCCGGCACATTCCTGCCGCCGGTGAAGTATCCGTTTTCTGCGGCATCCTGGCAGGCGCAGGCATGGGTTTTTTATGGTTCAATGCCCATCCGGCCCAACTGTTCATGGGCGATACCGGCTCTATCCCCCTTGGGGCCATTCTCGGGGCCATTGCCGTGATCACCAAACAGGAGATCATGCTGCTGCTGGTGGGCGGACTTTTTGTCATGGAAGCGGTTTCCGTGATTCTCCAGGTCTCTTATTTCAAGATCACCCAAGGCAAAAGAATCTTCAGAATGGCACCGTTGCACCACCATTTTGAATTAAAAGGCTGGCATGAATCCAAGGTGATTGTCCGGTTCTGGATTATCTCCATCACCCTGGCTGCCCTGGCACTAAGCAGTTTGAAAATAAGATAAAATGATCAATTTTTCCAAACCATATGAATTGATTGTGGGGTTAGGGGCCTGCGGGCTCTCCATGGCCCGGTTTTTACATTCCCGGGGGCATTGTGTGGCAGCCACGGACATTGACGGGACAAAGACCAATGAAGCGGCAGCCTTACAAAAATCAGGTATCCCGGTAATGATCGGCAGGCATGACCAAAAGATGTTTGACAAGGCGTCCCTGATCATCCCCAGCCCCGGAATTCCCTTAACCATGCCCTTTATCAAGTCAGCTCAGGCCAGGGGGGTGCCCATAAAAGGGGAACTGGATATTTTTGCCCGATACAACACCACACCTGTGATCGCAATCACTGGCACCAACGGGAAAACCACCACCACGGAACTGACAGCAGCCATGCTGGACGCCTCTGGGGTTTCCTGCTTTGTGGGCGGTAACATCGGCACCCCGCTGGTGGAATATCTCATGCAGGGGCATCCCAAAGATGTTGTGGTGGCCGAAATTTCCTCCTTCCAGCTTGACCTTGCCCAAAATTTCAGGCCCCATACAGCACTGCTTCTCAATATTGCCCAGGATCATCTGGACCGGTATCCGGACTTTGACGCCTATACCGATGCCAAATGGTCTGTTTTTAAACATATGACCGCCCTGGATACTGCCGTGATTAACGACCGTATCACGAATGTGTCAACCCGGACTAAAACCATTGGTGCCCGGATCTTTACCTTTTCATCCACAGATCGTGTAATCCAGGGGGCAAGAATCCACAACCGGGGAATCGATATCCACACCGGCGACATCAGTGACACCCTTGCTGTAGACACATTCGCAGGGCTTCCCGGTATCCACAACAGGGAAAATGCTGCGGCTGCGGCCCTTGGGGCGCTAAGCTGCGGGGGCACCATGAAAGGGATCAGGCAGGCCTTAAAGAATTTTATCCTGCCGGATCATCGCATCGCCTTTGTCCGGGAGGTTGACGGCATCCGTTTTTACAACGACTCCAAGGCCACCAACGTGGATGCCGTGCTTCGCGCCCTGGAATCCTTTGAATCCCATGTGATTCTGATTCTCGGGGGAAGGGAAAAGGGCCTTGATTTTGCTCCCCTGGTGCCCGAAGTAAACGCCCGGGCCAAAGCGGTGATCGGTATGGGGGAAGCCGCCGGTCATATCATGGCAGCCTTTGAAGGTATCTGTCCCACCTACGCCTGCCCGGACATGACCTGTGCCGTTCACCAGGCCGTGTCTGTGGCAGACAAAGGCGATGTGGTGCTTTTATCCCCGGCCTGTGCAAGCTTTGATCTTTATGCCAACTATCAGGAACGGGGAGAGGATTTTGCCCGTATTGTCCATGCAATGGTCCCGGGTCAGGAGGTCTGCCATGGCTGATACCCAGGGAACCCGGAAATACATCCCCAATCGCCTCCATCCCTTTTTCAGGGAAAAAACCATTCTGTTTCCGGTGCTCATTCTCACCGGCATCGGCCTGGTCATGGTGTATTCGGCCTCCTGCGCCATCGCCATGAATGAACATAACACCTTGTTTTATTATCTGAAGCGCCAGTCCATATTCCTGGTTGTCAGCCTTGGTATCATGTTTGTCACGGCGTCATTTCCTTACAAATTATACAAAAGTATGGCCTATATCATTCTGGCTGCTGCCATCGGTCTTCTGATTGCCGTCCTGATCCCGTCGCTGGGCATCAAAGCCAACAATGCCCGGCGGTGGATTGATTTTGGACTGTTCTCATTCCAGCCCGCAGAATTTGCCAAGCTCGCCTTGATCCTTTTCATGGCCTACTCTTTGTCCAAAAAACAGGAACTAGGAAAACTGCGGGAGTTTTCCATTGGTATGGTGCCCCATGTCATGGTGTTCAGTCTCATGGCCGGGCTTATCCTGTGCCAGCCTGATTTCGGCACCATCGTGGTCATGGGCATGATCTGCTGGGGAATGATGTTCACGGCAGGCGTACCTCTACTGCATTTGCTCAGTCCGCTGCCGGTGGTCATCCCTGTGGTATATTTCCTGGTTTTTAAGGTCGATTACCGGCTAAAGCGGATCCTTGGATTCCTGAATCCCTGGGAAGATCCGTTAGGCATTGGGTTCCAGCTCACCAATTCCCTGAAGGCCTTTGGATCGGGCGGTCTGTTCGGCAAAGGTGTTGGGCTTTCCATGCAGAAAATGCACTTTCTGCCCGAACCCCATACGGATTTTATTTTCTCCATCATCGGCGAAGAGCTGGGGCTGATCGGCGTGACAGCCATCCTGGTGCTTTACGGTATCATCCTGAACACCGGCACCCGCATCGCCAGACAGGCAGATACCTTTTTCGGGGCTGTCGCAGCCACGGGCATCACCCTGTATCTCGGCCTTCAGGTCTTTATCAACACAGGCGTGGCCTTAGGGCTGCTGCCCACCAAGGGGCTGACCCTGCCCTTTATCTCCTATGGCGGGACATCCCTGATCATCAATATGGCAGCCATGGGTATTTTAATGAACATAGGAGCCTGGGCAAACCATGTCAACACATAAACATGTCATCATTGCCGGCGGAAAAACAGGGGGCCATCTGTTCCCGGGTATTGCCGTGGCCCAGGCGTTGAAGGAAAAGGATCCATCCACAAGCATTCTTTTTGTGGGCACCAACGCCCCCTTTGAAACCCAAATCCTGTCCCGGTACGGATTTGCGCATAAATCAATTCTGTCCAAGCCCATAAAGGGGAAAAATATTGTGGCAAAGGCCTGGTCAGCCGGTCTGGTGTGCATCAGCCTGATCCAGGCCCTGGTGATCATCATTGGGTTCAGGGCGGATTTTATTCTGGGCATGGGGGGGTTTTCATCCTTTGCTCTGGTTCTGGCCGGGCGCATCCTTTTCAGGGACACGGCCATCCATGAGCAAAATGCCTTTCCCGGTATGACCAACCGCATGCTGTCCAACATTGCCCGGACCCGGTTTATCTGCTTTAAACAGACAAAGGGGATGCCGGAAAATGAGACCACCTTTCTGGTGGGCAACCCGATACGCCGCCCTTTAAAACATGCCCACGACCCTGTCAGAACAAATGAACGTGTGCTTGACCAAATTACTGAAAATGATTTTCTGATTCTTGTCACCGGCGGCAGCCAGGGGGCAGTTTCCATCAATGGGGCGTTCATGGATGCTGTGGCAATGATGAAAGAGACAAAACAGCTGTTCATCATTCACCAGACCGGAAAGCGTGCGGAAGCAGAAATCCGGCAATTTTATGATACCAGAAATATCCGGCACAACGCCGCAGCCTTTTTCCACGATATGCCGGCCATCCAGGACCGGGCAGACCTGGTCATCAGCCGGGCAGGGGCTGGCACGATATCGGAGCTGTGTATCAAGGGGAAACCGGCTATCCTGGTCCCCTACCCCCATGCGGCAGACGACCACCAGACAGCAAACGCAACATCTCTGGCCGACCAGGACGCCTGCATCATGATTCCAGACAAAGACTTGACCGGTGAAACCCTGTTGGCAGCCATTGAAGACCTGCGACACGATACAAAAAAAAGGGCCAGGATGGCAGCCACCATGAAGCAGTTTGGCATGCCCCATGGCGCAGACCTCATTGCCGGCCATATTTTAGGGGTGGATGTTTTAAAAAGGTAAGAAGATGTACCAGCATGATTATCACATACACTTTGTAGGCATTGGCGGTATCGGTATGAGCGGCATTGCCGAGCTGCTGCTAAATCTTGGCTACACCATCTCCGGGTCTGATCTCAAGCTGTCCCACATCACGGACCGGCTCAAGGAAAAAGGCGCGGTGATTTACAAGGGCCATGCCAAAAACAATATCCAGGAGATCAATGTCGTGGTCACCTCATCGGCCATTTCACCCCAGAACCCGGAAGTGATCCGGGCAAAAGAGCTGGGCTGCCCCATCATCCCCCGGGCTGAAATGCTGGCCGAACTGATGCGCATCAAATACGCCATTGCCGTGGCAGGGGCCCATGGCAAAACCTCCACCACGGCCATGATATCCCAGATCCTTAACACCGCAGGACTTGATCCCACAGTCATCATCGGCGGCCTGCTCCAGGGGCCGGACACCAATGCCCTGCATGGGTCTGGGGAATTTATTGTGGCCGAGGCAGATGAAAGCGACGGCTCATTTCTCAAATATGCCCCGGCCATTGCGGCTGTGACCAACATTGATCTGGAGCATCTTGATTTTTATAAAGATATTGAAGAGATAAAAGATAAGTTTGTCCAGTTCATCAACTCCGTTCCCTTTTACGGTCTTGCCATCCTCTGCCTGGACAACCCCCATATCCAGGATATTCTGCCCAGGATCACAGCGCGGTACACCACCTACGGCATGACGGCCCAGTCAGCACTTAAAGCCGGAAACATCCGGTTTGAAAATGGGAAATCGGTATTCAATGTATTCAAGGCAGAACAGGATCTGGGCCCAATTATGTTAAATATCGGCGGTCAGCACAATATTCTCAATGCCATGGCCGGTATTGCCGTGGGCCTGGAGCTGAACATCCCCTATGACACCATCAAAAAGGCACTGGAAGAGATCAAAGGCGTCAAACGCCGCCTGGAGATCAAAGGAGAAGCCAAAGGCATTACGGTGATGGATGACTACGGCCATCACCCCACAGAGATCAAGGCCACCTTGACTGCGGTCAGGGAAAGCTATCCGGACAAACGGCTGATTGTGGTATTCCAGCCCCACAGGTACACAAGAACACAGGCGTTGTTCCAGAAGTTCACCCGGGCCTTTTACCAGTCACACGTACTCATCGTGCTGCCCATTTACGCGGCTTCGGAAGCCCCCATAGACGGCGTGGATTCCGAAAAACTTGTGGCGGGCATCACGGCCCATGGCCACAAAGATGCCTGCTTTGCCCCGGATTTCACCCAGGCATTATCCATCATTACCCATAAGGCAAAGCCGGGGGATATGGTGCTCACCCTTGGGGCCGGGGATGTGTACATCCTTGGGGAAAAACTGATGGAGATTTTGTAAACCATGGGACAACGCTGCAGCATAAAAAAGATGTTTGCTCCCTTTGGGCCCCAAACGCACAAAGCCATGGACAGGTACACCAGTTTCAGGGTGGGGGGGCCTGCGGATCTGCTGGTGCTGCCGCAAACCATGGAACAGGTGATCGCTCTGGCCCGAACGGCAGACAAAGCCGGGCTGCCGGTTACCATTATCGGCGGCGGCACCAATGTACTGATATCGGACAACGGAATCCGGGGGCTTGTCATGGTCCTGACCCGGCTGAAACAAACAATTGAACAGACAACATCTCCCATGACCCCAGACCACACATCACCAGACCGGATTGATGTAACCGCCCTTGCCGGAGAACGTCTTGGCAGCCTTTGCAGATATGCGGCTGACCAGGGTCTGGCCGGTCTGGCGTGGGCAGCCGGGATTCCCGGCACCATTGGGGGGGCCGTGATGATGAATGCAGGCGCCTTTGGCAGCGACATGAGCCACGTTGTCAAACAGATCGAAGTCCTGGACCTTACCACCCTGGAAACATCTGTTCTGCCGGCAGACAGACTTGAATTTTCCTACCGGAAACTTGCCCTTGACAACAGTATTATACTCAAGGTCCGGCTTGGGCTGATCCAGGATGAGACCGGAACCGTCAGGGAGGAATTTTACCGCAACCTGAAAGCAAAACAATCCACCCAGCCGGTGTCCCAGGCATCTGCCGGGTGTTTTTTCAAAAACCCCCCGGGCGGTCAATCAGCAGGCTTTCTCATTGAGCAGGCCGGCATGAAAGGCGCCCGGTACAACGGGGCCATGGTATCAGATCTGCACGCCAATTTTATTATCAACCATGGCAACGCCTGTACCAAAGATATCCTGAGCCTGGCCGGCCAGGTAAAGAAACACGTATATGAAAAATTCGGAGTGACCCTTAAAGAAGAGGTAAAAACCATTGGCAGCAAAGAAAAATACCCCAAACAGATACAGAGGGCAGGATCCAAAAACCAGAAAACTTAACTCGTTTTTTCATGCCAAAGCCCTTTGGGAAAAGTGCTTCCTTTTTCTTTTCATCGGTGCACTGAGTCTTGGCTGCATCTATGTACACGATGCAGTGCTCCAGTGCCCTGTCTTTGATGTTAAAACCATTATGATTGACGGTCTTGACCGGGTAACCAGGAACGAAGTCCTGACCCGGACAGGACTTGATCAACCCGCCAATATTTTTGAACTGCAGCCGGATCTGCTGGAAAAAAAGCTGAACACCCATCCATGGATTCGCATGGCCACGGTGAAGCGAAAGCTTTTATCCACCATTACCATTAACATTGAAGAACAGATCCCCCTGGCGATCGTGAGCCTTGAAAACCTGGCAGATATCGTCATCAACACCCAGGGAGCGCCGTTTAAAGAGTATGAACCGGCCAAGGATGATCTGGCGGCGTTGCCGGTTATATCCGGGGTGGATTTAAGCTTGTCCAACAGCACTTACCTGTTTGAAGGGGATTTGTTCAATGCTGTCATGGAAATCTTAAGAATCAAAGGAGTTGGACAAATTCACACCATTTTGGGAGATGAACATACAGGTATACTCATCAATATATTCAACACACGCCCGGATACAGGGTTCACGAAAAATGCCGGCAACACAACATCTGAAAATAAGACTGTTCTTCCGGTTAAACTAGGGTTTGACCAATTTGAAAAAAAACTTGCAAGAACCAGGCAGATTCAGCGCTATATGGAGAACCACTATCCGGACAAAACCATATCAGCCATAGATCTTTTCAGCCTGAAAAAAGTGTTTGTGACACTGGAAGATGCGGCCCAAAACACTACAGAAAAGGGGGTTTAACTTGCAGGAAAGCGAAAATTTACTGGTGGGACTTGACATCGGTACAACCAAAATCTGTGCCGTCGTAGGGGAGATGCTTGATGATGAGATCAACATCATCGGTGTGGGCTGCCACCCGTCCACAGGGCTTCGCAAGGGATCCGTAGTCAACATTGAGTCCACAGTGGATTCCATTAAAAAGGCTGTGGAGGAGGCCGAAATCATGGCGGACTGCAATATCTCTTCTGTTTACGTGGGGATTGCAGGCAACCATATCAAAGGGTTCAACAGCCATGGTATCATTGCCATTAAAGGGCGGGAAATCACTGAAATGGATGTGGAACGGGTCATTGACGCAGCCAAGGCGGTTGCCATCCCCCCGGACAGGGAAATTCTGCATGTCATTTCACAAGAATTTATTGTGGATGAGATGACATCCATCCAGAATCCCGTGGGGATGACCGCCGTACGCCTGGAAGCCAAGATCCATATCATCACAGGTGCGGTCTCTGCAGCGCGCAACATTATCAAGTGCTGCCACAAGGCAGGGCTTGAGGTCTGCGATATTGCACTTGAATCTCTGGCCTCGGGCTATGCCGTTCTCACCAATGAAGAAAAGGAGCTCGGCTGCATCCTGGCGGATATGGGGGGCGGAACCACAGACCTGGCCCTGTTCAAAGACAACAACCTGAAATTTATTTACGAACTTACCGTTGGCGGTCATAACCTGACCAACGATATTTCCATAGGGCTTCGCACCCCCTTGCCCGAAGCGGAAAAAATCAAGACAAAACACGGCACCTGCATCCCCCAAAACGTCAGGCCCCATGATGTCATTGAGGTGCCGGCAGTGGGGGGCAGAGCACCCAAGCGTCTGCCCAAGGCAATTCTTGCTGAAATCCTGGAACCCCGGGTGGAGGAGATCTTTACGCTGCTGAAACAGGAGTTGTTTTCCAACGGACTTGAAAACAGTTATCCTGCCGGATTTATACTCACCGGCGGCAGTGTCGTCATGGACGGGATTTCAGAAATGGCGGAATCGGTATTCAGCGTACCCGTTCGGATCGGTGAAGTCGAACGTATCGGTGGACTCAAAGATATTGTTAAAAACCCAGCATACGCCACAGGCGTAGGACTGATCATTTTCGGATCAAAAACAAGCTGCCGTATCCAGAATGTCAAGTCCGATTCCCAGATGCTGCAAATGATTTTCAATAAAATGAAACAATGGTTTAAAAATATTATTTAAATCCATACAGGAGGTGGATATGACTTTTTCCTATGTAGAAAATAATAACACAGCTAAAATTAAGGTGATCGGTGTCGGCGGGGCCGGCGGAAACGCGGTAAACAATATGATTGACGCAAAACTTCAAGGCGTGAAATTCATTGTGGCCAACACCGATGCCCAGGCCCTGGAGCATTCCAGAGCCGAAGTTAAAATTCAGATAGGCACCCAGCTCACAGAAGGGCTTGGGGCCGGTGCAGATCCCAATGTGGGCAGAGACGCTGCCCTGGAAAGCATGGATGAGCTGCGTGAAGCCCTTGCAGACAGCCACATGGTCTTTATTACTGCAGGATTCGGCGGTGGCACCGGCACAGGGGCCGCTCCTGTGATTGCAGAAATATGCAAGGATCTTAACATTCTGACTGTGGCGGTTGCCTCCAAACCGTTCTCCTTTGAGGGAAAAAAACGGGAAAATGCAGCCCTTGACGGCTTAAAAAAACTGCAGGAAATTACAGACACCGTCATCACCATCCCCAATGACCGGCTGCGCGGCATTGCCGGCAAAGGGGCACGTATGAAGGATATGTTCATCAAAGCCGATGAAATTTTGCATCACTCCGTTAAAGGCATCACGGATTTGATCATGATGCCCGGCCACGTCAACCTGGACTTTGCCGATGTAAAAACCACCATGCAGAAAGCAGGCAAAGCGTTAATGGGCATTGGCATCGCCGCCGGGGAAAACCGGGCCACAGAAGCGGCGGAACGTGCCATTTCCCACCCGCTGCTGGAAGATATCTCCGTATCCGGTGCCAAGGGTGTGCTGATGAATATCACATCAAGTTCTGATCTGACCCTTGACGAAATGACCGAAGCCTGCGACCGCATCTACCAGGAAGTTGGTGAAGATGCAGAAATCATCTGGGGCCAGACCTTTGACGAAGAGCTCGGGGATGAGATCCGCATCACCGTCATTGCCACAGGTATCGGTATGGAACAACCGGTGTTTACTGAAAATATGCGCAGATTTGACCCCCATACCATCCCAACCTATGCACAGCAGCCCCAGCAGACAGGTGTGGCTAACGGTACTTATGGGGCATACGCGCCTGTTTCGGCCTATGGTCAGGGTGCACCGGATATGGGGCAGTCCACACCCGGCAATCACCAGGGTTCCATTGCCAGGGGGATTGTAAGGGATGCCACGGAAGAGGATATGGCCAACTGGGATGAACCGGTGCGTGTTATTCGCCACAAACGTGCGGTCGGAGATGACGACCAGATCCAGGACTACGGCACGCACTTTGATAGTGACGATCTGGAGGTTCCCACTTTTTTAAGACGTAAAGCAGATTAGGCCAGATTAGGCCCTTTAAAAGGGCCAGGCCAACGGAATGAACAAAGACGCCAGGAGCACCACAATAAGGCTCAGGGGCAGGCCCAGCTTGAGAAAGTCTGAAAACCGGTATCCCCCCGGGCCATATACCAGCAGGTTGGTCTGGTAACCGATGGGGGTGGCAAAGCAGGCGGATGCCCCGAAACAGATTCCCATGATAAAGGGTTTGGGATTCACCCCCAGGGAAGTGGCTGTGGACGCGGCAATGGGCAGGAGCAGAACCGCTGTGGCATTGTTGGACAGGATGTGGGTGGAGATACTGGCTAACAGGATGATGGCCGAAAGGATCACCCCCGGTTCCATCCCTCTGAACAGATCCAGAAACAGGCCTGCATAGAGGGTGGTGGCCCCTGTTTTTTCCATGGCGCTTCCCAGGGCAATGGTGGCGATGATCAGCAGCAGCACATCAGGCTCCAGGGCGTTGTAAGCATCCTTAAGGGTGAGACAATGGGTAAGGGTCATGAGAAACACCCCGGCAAACGCGCAGGTCATGATCCCAGCCAATCCAAATGTGGCGGCCAGCACCACGCCTGAAAATATAGTGATGGCCAGTTTGGCTTTTTCCTTGTCAATCAGGGCATGGTGGACATCTTCAAGGATGATGAATTCCATGCTCTGGCGTATCTTGTCCAGCTTGTACCTGGGGCATCTGACCAGGATGATATCCCCGATTTTCAACCGGACACTGCGAATTTTTCTATGGGTGTAATGGGTTTTTCTGGTCCGGATGGCGATGATCTGGATCTCCGGGTCATCTTTCAACTCGGTGGAATGGAGCCGCTCCTGGCGCAGGCTGGACATGGGGGGAACAATGAGTTCAATAATCAGATCATCTTTGAGTTCTGTGCCCGGATGAAGATTTTCCTCCCCCAGAGCAGGCAAAAAAAGCTTTCTTTTAAGGCAGCTTACCAGGTCCTCTGCAGAGCCTTTTACCAGAAGAATATCCGCTTCTTCCAAGGTGGTCGGGGTTCTTACGGGATCAATAATATTGCCTTTACGAAATATTTCGATAATTTCCAGCCCATACGCTGATGCAACTTGATCCATAAAATTCTCATCTCCGATCAAGGGGTTTTGTTCTGAGACAATAAGTTCTGCAAGATAGCGTTTTTCACTGGTCTCATTGAGTTCGCACACAGGACCCCTGCGGCCTGGCATGACAGGGCCTGAAAAGACCAAAAGAAACCCCAGACCTGCAAGGGCAATGGGCACGCCTACCTTTGCCAGTTCAAACATGGATAACGGCGCAAACCCGTACACGGTTGAAAGGTCGCTGACAATGAGGTTGGTGGAGGTGCCGATAAGGGTGCAGGTTCCTGCCAGAATGGAAACATAGGACATGGGGATGAGCAGGGTGGAGGGCGAAAAGTCGCATTGGCAGCTTAAGGCCATGACGATGGGGATAAAAAGTATCACCACCGGGGTGTTGTTGATAAAGGCCGAGGACAGCCCCACTGTGATCAGAATCAAAAGAAAGGCCATTTTTTTATTGGCCTTGGACATGGCCAGCACCAGGTGGGAAATAAAGCCCACAGCCCCGGTGCGCATCAGCCCCCGGCTCAGAAGAAACATGGCGCCCACGGTCAGAACCGCTGGGTTGGAAAAGCCGGCCACCGTCTCTTTTGGGGAGAGGATGCCTGTGATGGAAAGCGCCACCAATATGCCCATGGCTGTCTTATCCACTGATATTTTCCCAGAGATCAGCAGAAACAGGGCAATGAAAAGAATCAAGGTCACCAATTGAATATCTAAGGAGAACATTGCATATCCTTTGGGTATGGTTTACATCACACAAGAATATAATAATTCTGGGTAAAAAGAACAATGCCCCCCAGGGCAACTGGGGGGCATCTTTCAAGTCACGCCATGATCAAACAGGCTTTAACACAATATGGATGAATCAATCTGCTCAATGGTGCTGACCCCGGTCATAAACATCGCTTTTTTCAATATCTTGTGAATATGTTCCATGTGTAATCTGACCCCCAGGGAACCTGCACCTACGGCGGCGCGGATTACATCCCTGCCCAGAAGCACAAAGTCCGCACCCAGTGCCAGCATCTTGAGTACGTCATAGCCGGTTCTGACCCCACCGTCTGCGGTGATGATCACCTGCCCCTTAAGGTGTTCGGCAATATCCGGAAGCACTTCTGCCACGCCCGGCGTTGCATCAAGCACCCGGCCGCCGTGATTTGACACACTGACCACCTTGACACCGGCATCGGCACAACTGACAGCGTCTTCCACCGTCATGATCCCTTTGGCAATAAAGGGCAGGGACGTGGCCTGGACCAGCTCTTTGATATCCTTTACACTCTTGCGGAATACCGGCTGGTTATGTCGGGCCATAATGGTGGACCCGCATCCGTCAAGATCCACACCCACCGCAGGACACCCCAGTTCTTCAGCGTTTTGGATCAAGCGTTTGAGAACATCCTGGGATCTGGGTTTAAAAATGGGAACAGCCGGCAGACCTTCTTTTTTTATGGCCCTGAGCGCTGGGTTATCCTCGGGGGTGTAAAAAAATGTAAATGAACAGGCGGTGTCAGGTTCGATATGTTCCCCCACCACCCTTAGTTTAAAGCGCACTGCCTCAAGGGAGGCAACATTCGCCCGGAAGGAGAAGCCTGCACCGCTGCCACCGAATCCAATGGGTTTGCCATAGGCTTCTTTCTGGCAAAGCTTATCAAATTTGCCGTCACAGGCGGGATAGACCGCACAAAATCCTTTGAGGTTTTTTCTTGCCATGTCCCGGACCGCATCAAGGGTTTGGGGAAGGGTTTCCTGATCAAGAATAACGTGGTTGTCAGCCCCGCAATCGCTGCACTGTTCAGGCTGTTCTTCCTGGTCCATGGTCGTCAAGCACATGGTGCATTGCCAGATAGTCATATCGAATGGTCTCTCCTGTTTCAGTATAAGGTTTATAGGATTGCAGCCGATTCATCAATTATCAAACACGCTCTTAGGTTATTAATCTAAATCATCCACACATAAGGTAAACAAGATCACCCATGGTTTGAATGCCCTGCCTGCAATGTTCACTGTTACATCAGCGTTCATGGCTACCCTTTGTGTGACCTGTATGGCCTAATGTTGAATTGAATAGGCGGGAAATAAAAAAAAGTCAACCCTTTGCGATTTCGATTTTGATCTTGTGTCTAATAACATAATATTCTGAAAATATACTTTATTTTGTTTCTGCTCCATAAATTATATAATGATTTTCAGGTTTGCAACACTTGTCAAAAACAAAACTGTCTATCCTTCCCAATATATTACGTTGCCAGTTATTCCGCCTTGAACTTGAAAAAATTATCTATTCCGTAATAGCCTGTCGATGCCAAATTTTTTCGAAAACCAAGAGCCGTCAAAAAGCTGCTAGCCTCCCCGGGTCGGCTGTAGCCTCTTGTTCGCACTTTATCCTAAGAGCGTGTTTGATAATTAGGGGATCGAAGTGAGATCTCATGAAAATGAGAACCAGTTTTCACAAATTTTGTTGTTAATAGCCGGACTATTGACATAAAATTTGGGGAAATTGGGGCCATTTTCATGGGATTGCAGTCGATTGATCAATTATCAAACACACTCTTAAACAAGGACGATTTCCCAGCACTCATTCTTCTTCCTTTGCATATAGTTTAAGTTTATTCAACAGTGTTTTCCGGGTAATTCCCAGACGACGGGCGGTTTCACTTTTGTTTCCTGCCGCGGCAGCCAGTGTGGATAAAATCGCCTTTTCCTCCACCTTGGCCAAACTGATGTTTTCAAGGCCAGTTTCAGGCAGATTGCCTGTGGGCGGCGGTGGGGCTTGTCCAATGAAATTCAGATCCTGTGCCTGGATATAATCGGTTCGGGCCATGACCACCCCTCGCTCAACGGCGTTCATCAGTTCCCGCACATTCCCCGGCCAGTGATATCGGATCAGGGTGTCCATGGCATCTGGTGTAAATCCTTTCATCTCCCTGCGGTTTTTCTTTGAAAACAGCCCTAAAAAATGCAACGCCAGCTCCGGGATGTCCTCAGAACGGCGTCTCAGGGGCGGAATCTCAATGGTGACCACATTAAGGCGGTAGTACAGATCCTGCCTGAATTTCTTTTCTTCGGCCATGACCTTGAGATCTCTGTTGGTGGCGGCAATGACCCTGACATCAACGCCGATGGTCTTTTCCGACCCCACGGGGCAGATCTCCTTTTCCTGGATCACCCGCAGCAGTTTAGCCTGCATGGGAAGACTCATCTCTGCGATTTCATCCAACAGAATGCTACCCGTATCTGCCGCAAGGAACTTGCCCTTTCGCTTTTTCTCGGCACCGGTAAATGCCCCCCGATCATGACCAAACAGTTCCGACTCCAGAAGGGTTTCTGTAATGGCTGCACAATTGATGCGAATATAGGGATTGTCTTTTCTTGCACTGTTGTAGTGCAGGGCCGATGACACCAGTTCCTTGCCCGTGCCCGATTCCCCTGTGACCAGCACACTGGCATCGGTGGGGGCCACCAGGTTGATGGTGTCCATCAGGGCCTTTATCCCCGGACTCTTACCCAATATCCCCGATCCCGCCCACGGGGTTGACAATTGTTGTTTAAGGGCCTTATTCTCGGATTTAAGCGCCATACGCTCAAACACCCGGTCAATGGTCAGCTTGAGCTTATCAAAATCCAGGGGCTTGGTCAGGTAGTCGTAGGCACCGATCTTCAGCGCCTTTACCGCCGTATCCACAGAGGAATAGGCGGTCATGATGATCACCGGCAAAGCGGGATTATAGGCGTTGATCTGCTGCAGCGCCTCCATACCCGACAGCTTCACCATTTTCATATCCATGAGTACCAGGCCAAAAGGGCGCTCTTTGACCATCTCAACCCCCACATCGCCATCTCCTGCCACCTCAATTTTATAGCCCCATCCCCGAATCAGGGTTTTGAGCATTACGGCATGGGCGTTGTCATCATCTACAACCAGAACGGTTCTTTGCGCTGTCATCTGTTGTTTTCCTCTTTTTCGTCATGGATTTTGACCTGCTGTGGCAAACGGATCATAAAGGCGGTTCCCTTCCCTTTGGTGCTGTTTACCCGGATTTCGCCCCTGAGGGTTTCGATAATTCGATGGACAATGGACAGTCCCAGTCCTGTTCCCTGGGGCCGGGTGGTAAAATAGGGATCAAATATCTTATCCAGATGTTCCGGTTCAATGCCGCATCCGGTATCTTTTACTTCCATTTCAATCCCTTTCTCTCCTGTTGTATCCCTGACCCTTACAATCAGTTCGCCCCCCTCTTCCATGGCATTGACGGCATTCAAAAACAGATTCAGCAGGACCTGATTCATCCGGTCGGGATCCGTGGCCAGCATCTCCCGTGATGTTTTCATCCGAATATGGCAACTGATATTGTGTTTTTCCAGATCCTGGGAAACCAGCATCAGGGAATGCCGGATCAAAGGTTCAATCTCCACAGGCCGGATTTCAACGTCCAAAGGCTTGGCAAATTCCAGAAGCTGGATAATGGACCGGTTGATCCGTTCCACTTCCTGGACCATGATCTTTGCCGTCTGTGCGTCCCCTGGCTCATCCTGGTATCGTTTGGCAAAATAGGTGGCAAATCCTTTGATGGAACTTAAGGGGTTCCTGATCTCATGGGCCACCCCCCCGGCCAGTTTACCAATGGCTGCCAGCCGCCGGTTGGTCTCCACCTCTTTTTTCAATTCCTGCAACTGTGTCATATCCCGGAATAGAAAGATGTACCCCTGAACCTTGCCGCTATCATCAAAAATGGAAGAGACCGTCATATCCAGCCTCAACCGGCCTTTATTCCTGGGATTCAATACCACTTCCCCGGAAATCGGTCCGCTGGCCCCAGAGATCCGAGACGCCAGATGGAACATTTCAGGGTATGCCATATCGGGGATGGCTCCCAGGATCTTTTCTGCAGCCCGGTTAGCAGATGTCACCATATATTGATCATCCAAGGTTAACAGTCCGGACGGCATATTTTGCACCACAGTATCGGAAAAGGCTTGAACACGGTTCAAAGAGGCCCGGGCGGACCGGTATGCCTGGAACATAAACAAAGCAATAATCCCTGAACCGCCCAGAATAAAAAAAACAATGCCCTGAACAATGGTCTGCCGGGTCATTCGCTTTTCTGTTCTTGCCACTTTGTCCATGGAAAGACCGGCAAAGATAAAATGGTTTTTAAGGCGAAAAGATTCATAATCCTGGTGGATAAGCGCGTTGGGCTTATGATGGTGCAGCTTTTTGGCATGTCGTCCATCCAAATGCCGCTCCCTGAATCCGTATTTCAGGGGCACAAACCGTTTATAAACCTCAAACACAGGTTTGCCGTCCACCTGCCGGTACCGGTTGAACACCTGAAAGGGTTTCATGGGCGTCTCCTGCAAATCTGCCCAGCCATCATAGATTTTACCAACCTGCTCCGGGTCTGAATGTGCCAGGATGTTCCCTTGGGCATCGGTAATCAGAATATAGGCAATTTCCGGCTGCACCGCCGTCTCAACCAGCATGGTCTGAATCCGTTTCATCCCCCAGCCCATGGCCAGCATACCGGCCCGGGTTCCCGCCTCAAAGGTTCGGATCAGGTAGATGCCCCGCCCCATCATTTTATCTTTGATATGCGCTTTCTGCCGGGTCATCCGGTCCAGGGTCATAAAGGTGAACACCGGCATCAGCACCGCCAGCACGCCGATAATGATCATAGGGGAAATCAGACCCCATTTTTTCTTTTTTATCCGTTTCATAACATTAGGGATCAGTGCAAATTCAAGACCAGTTAAGGCCCATGATCAAAATAAAACCTCCCGTTCTCATAAGCCGCAGGTTGGGTTTCCCGATTCATCAATGATCACACACGCCCAGACCTTTACCCACTGTATATCTCACACTGGGTAAAAAATACACACTTCAACGTCAAACGCAATAATCTGAGTAATTTTTATACATCCGGGAAAAATATCCGGGTATAAAAGAAACAGCTTCGATCATTTCACCACAGCCGGCCAAACCCCAAAAAAAATTATTTACCCTTATATTTCAATAGGTTAAAAAACAATATTGCTCAATGGCATACCCATTGCTATGATATCTTGTCAAGATCAAATTTGATCACACACAACACAAACAGATACAGGAGACATCATTATGAAAAAATCACTCATCAGTTTAACAGCATTACTTATGGTCGGATTCATGGCAGCGTCAGCATTTGCATGGGGGCATGGTGACAAAAAACAGGGTGGATGCAGTGAACAGGACCGGGGCATCTACAAGGACTTGACCGATGATCAAAAATCTCAGCTGCGGGAACTGCATCAGCAGTGGGTGGATGAAAGCTATGAAGCCCGGGCCGCCATGATGACCAAACACCAGGAACTGCGCATGCTCATGGAGACTTCGAATCCAGCCAGATCAGACATCCAGGCCCTTTCAGATGAAATTTTCGAACTGAAAAAAGAACTGGCCGATAAACGCATCGACTTTGCCCTTAAAGCCAAAAAAATTGCTCCCGAAATTAACTTCATGGGTATGGGGCACAGAGGCTTGGGCAAAAAAACAGGTCATCACCCCAGACACGATAAACAATGTCCGCGTCACGACAACGACTATCACCACCGGAATAACGAGTAGAAATAACAACGGTATATAGAGCCCCCGGGAAATCCTTTCCGGGGGTTTTTTAGAGCGTGTTTGATAATTGATGAATCGGCTGCAATCCCCTGATTATGAAACACGCTCTAAAGCACCACTGCCAAAAGCACCGCAGGTGTCGACAATGGCTGCAACGGGGTTCATACGACGGAATTGCTGGCAAACCAAAAGAAGAATTGATAAATAACGAATTTTAATCTATAGTCTCTAAAAGCGTGTTTGATAATTAGGGGATCGAAGCGAAATCCCATGAAAATGAGAACCAATTTTCACAAATTTTGTTGTTAATAGCCGGACTATTGACATAAAATGCCCGCAATGTTCAGTGTTACATCTGCGTTCATGGATACCCTTTGTGTTATCTGTGTGGCCTAATGTTGGATTGAATATGCGGGCGATTAAAAAAAAGTCAATCATTTACGCTATCGCTTTTTCCGGAATTGACAAGTTCTATTTCTGATCGACAGGCTGTTACGGAATAGACAAGGCTCATGATCAAAATAAAATCGCCCATCTACTTATTTTTTTAAGCCCCCCTCGGCGTTACACCAATTATTTTGATTTGAGATAACTTTTTAAATCCCTATAATAATTTCCATGTGGCCCGATCATTATGCATTCAAGATGATCACCTGCAAAACGATAAGAAAACAGATACGGCATTGTTTTTATTTTGAACTTATGAACAAAAACGCCTCTCAGGTCTCCCTTTTTTTCTGTGCCAATAGTTAGATTTTCAGCAATATTTCTTACTTCGTCATCAAGTACATCTTTTTACTGCTTAGAAAATTTTTTAACCTTTCGTGCAAAAGATCGGGACTGAAAAATTTTCATTTTTTGTTACCCCAATTGATATTCGGTTCTTTCTCCGTACTCCAATTCAGCGATGCCGATGAGGATCTCTTTTATAAGGTCGTAGGTTAAATCGGGATTTTCTTCAGCACATTTCCCGATCCGAGCCCAATGCTCAATTTGCCCAGTTAAAGATCGTTTATCGATTTTGCTGTATATCCTGGCTTCCCGAACCAATTCCTCAGTAATTCTTACTGCTGTTGTCATGATATAGTATCCCTTTTAGGCCCATGATCAGAATAAAACCTCCCATCTGCTTGTCTTTTAAGTCGCCCTCGGCGTTACGCCAACGGACACATCTATCGAATATGCGTCCATTGGCGTGCCTTGATGGCGGCTTAAAATCCGGCGCAATCATTTCAGATCTCTTTATCCGCTACCCTTGATCATAGATCTGCTTCACTGACTTATTGATAGTGACCGATGCATCTTTCCAGCGATCTGCTATCGTTTTTTTAACGGCGTCTTTAAGATCAGAATCAGAAATTTTTGTCCACTCTTTGGCAAGAGATTTGCCGCGCAGAATGTTCATCGAATCAGGTTCATTATGTTGTTTACACAGCGATACAATGGCCTCATCAAGCCATTTGATATCCGGACCCATGAATCTCCCATAGCCGACTGAAGTTTTGGCACCGATACCAAAAATGGTCAGGCCATCCAGGATTACCGAATCAATTATTTTTAAATTCTCTGTATTGCGACTTCGACTGAACAGACGAAAAACAAAAGGTGTGTGAGTTCCAATGGCCAGAAAAAATACTGGATTGGGGCTCTCGGTTTCCATCGGAGAAGGCAGAGAACCCTCATTCTCATCGTAGGTATTCAACTGCTCATAGTATTGACCGTGATGGTTATTAATAATATCGACCTCCACCGCAGGCACCTTCTCGGGAAAAGCGTCGAAGAATACGATGTCACCCGTATTTTGTACAGACGTGGGACTGTCTGTCTCATCTGAACCGAAAAGATCAAACATTTTTTCAGCATTAAAGTTTTTTGAATTCTGCGCTGCAGCAATGTACTGCTCAAACACATACCGGCATAACCCCTTGATTGAAGACCCCGGAAGATAGGGCAGTCCGGAATTATGGTCGAGGGTGAATCCATTTTCAATGGGATGATCATACCCCAGACCGCAGGCAATACGCCAGACAGAACTGAGCGTATAACTCTTCCCGGCAATGTTTCCGGCATGGGCAAGAATCCTTTCCTGGCGCGCATGAACCACAGCCAGTGATGCTTCGTCAATGTCCTTGAATGTCTGGGTAAAATCCTTCAGTACCGC